>Ga0209016_1000368_pt1 | contig 55262 bp, 44 predicted proteins | sample EPASupsiteSAE305_FD_187265 | JGI IMG/M metagenome (GOLD analysis project Ga0209016, IMG submission 187265) | Bioremediated contaminated groundwater microbial communities from EPA Superfund site, New Mexico - SAE3-05 (SPAdes) (version 2) | ecosystem: Environmental > Aquatic > Deep subsurface >... | reverse complement strand
CCAATCTGTCGCATCTGGCACTGTTTGTCGTCCAGATCGCGCATTTCTTTGTTAAACCGTTTGCCCCGTTCCATAATGGCTTCAAGGTTTACCACATTGTTGCGGTTTCCGCCGATGTTTTTAACCTTTGTAACCAAGGCTTTAATTTTTTTATCGCGGAAAACGGTTCCAATACCCCCGCGCCCGGCTTGTTTTAGGCGAATTTCGTTCCTTTTTTTATCGTAAAAGCTAAAGTTAAGCATTCCAATTAAAGAATGGTCGGCAGCTTTTCCGGCGGAAACAACGGAAACATTTATTTTGCTGTTCACATCATCGGCGTACATTTCAGTTAATTGTGCCGCTAACAAATGGCTATCCAGTTCTTCCATCGGAGCTTCTTCAATGCGGATGGTTTCCGAGGTTTCATCAATAACAATGATTACATCTTTTGTGGCTTTACCCTGGATTTCAATCGCATCGAAGCCGCAAAATTTCAAGAACGGCCCAAAGAATCCCCCCACGTTGCTGTCCATTACAAAATCGGTAGGCGAAATGGTTACCACCAATGATTTTCCGGTTCCCGAGTATTGGGTAATCCCGGCTATCGGTCCCGGGGAGATGATGATTTCGTTATCTGGATCGTTCCATCGCGTGTCCGGACGGGTTCCGTCCCATAAAAGCTTTAGCCCAAACCCTTTGCCACCAATAAATTTATCCTTCATCCATTGGGTAACCGGTTTTTCCTCAATCCGGTTATTGTCCAAATTCACATATAGGGTTCGGTTGTTATACCCTTTATCAATGGGTTTCCATACATATTTTTGCTCTTTGAGCAGTTTATGAGCCTGCTTTATTTCTGAAATATTCATAACCGGTTTATTTGTTTTTCTTTGTGATGTCAAAATTACAAATATTCCACTTGAAATGAATGAAAAATGTCAATATGAAAAAATATGCAATTCGATAAGAATCAATTATTTAATGGGTATTTTGTTTTACGCGGGGTTGTTTTTAAACTAACCGGTTGATCCCCAGCAGGCTTTTTTGCTTTTCAGCGGTGGGTATTGAGCTTCTGAAACATAAAAACATGTTCTATAAAATAAACGGGATAAGTATCGGGGGTATGGAAATAAACCTGCATTTTTTCTTCGAAATTCATTAGATTCGCTTAAAAAATCAGGTATGACTTTCGAGGATATCCGTAAAAAACTGAAATACTTTAAAGTTGGGATTGCCGGTGCAGGTGGGTTAGGTTCAAATTGCACTGCTTCGCTAGTCCGGGCCGGTGTTGCCAACCTGGTAGTGGCTGATTTTGATGTGGTGACGGAATCGAACCTGAATCGGCAGTTTTATTTTGCCGATCAGGTTGGAATGAAAAAGGTGGTGGCCCTCAGAGAGAACCTGTTGCGGATTCATCGGAATCTGGAAATACAGATTATCGATAAAAAGCTGGTCCCCGGTGATATTCCTGTTTTATTTGCAGATTGCCACGTTGTGGTGGAGGCTTTTGATGATAAAGCCCAAAAGCAGATGCTTATTGAGACTCTTCTGGAATATTTTCCTCATAAACCGGTTGTGGTTGGAACCGGTATGGCCGGATGGGGCGAAAATAATCGGTTAAAAACTGTGGTTTATGATAATTTGTACGTTTGTGGCGATCAGCAAACTGAAATTTCGTTAGATTGTCCACCTATTGGACCAAGAGTTGCGATTGTGGCAAATATGCAGGCAAACATGGTGTTGGAATTGTTGTTGGGAAAAATGGATACTCATGGAGATACTATTGAACAATAGGAGGGAATCTTTTGATACTGAGGCCCTCACAGTAAGTGAGGTGCTGGCACTTAAAAAATTCACTTTCCGGATGCTGGTGGTAAAAATAAATGGCGAACTGGTTAAAAAAGAGCAATATGGTTCAGCCACAATAAAACATGGTGATGAGGTGATTATTCTCCACCTGATTAGTGGGGGATAGGCTGTGTATAAAATGCTTATAATTTTCCGCCAATTTATTTTGACAAGCCAATGTGCTTCCTAACTTTGCTCCAAATTTGCTATGTATGGCTTTGAATAAATTGTGGAACACCATTTCCCCTTTACTGAAGAATAAATACATTCTCACCATTACTTTATTCGTGGTTTGGGTAGCATTTTTCGATCAAAACAACCTGATTGATCGTTTTGAGAACATGCACAAACTGAACCAGCTCAATAAGGAAAAAGAGTACTACAAAAAAAAAATTGAGGAAGATAAAAAACGCCTGAAAGAGCTCATGTCGGATAAAGAGGACCTTGAAAAATTTGCCCGGGAAACCTACTTCATGAAAAAGGACAACGAAGATGTGTTCGTGGTGATTGAAGAATAGGAAGAAGTATTTAGAATAGTGAAATACTTAAAATGTATTAGCGTTGGTCAGCTTTTTACCAAAAGATCAATAATCCAAATGACAGTGAAGCAATAGTTTCTGTGAGACGTTTCTGAGCCATGTATTCATAATAAATATATGTGGCTAAGGTACCGACTTCAGCAAACAAACTTGATTTCGCGAAATTGATATGTTTTGGGACAGAGTCAATCCGTAAGCCCAATCCCAATGGAAAATGAAACGAATTGGTAGCGTAATACCCATTAGGATATTTCTTGGGCAATTCAATATAGGAATGTTCACCTGGTTCGAAATTGACACCAACATTGGCATAGGAAACCAATTGATTCTTTTTATTTAACGTGAATTCGTAAATTTTGAAATTATTCCGCAGGGCAATGGTATGAACAGTAGTCCCACCAATAAAATGGGGCACAAATCCATAGGAAACAGAAGTTAGCATTTTGTTTTTAAAGAACGAATATCCAAAGCCACCCGAAACCACCCCAATATTGCCGGCACATTGGACGATGGCAAAATCGGGCAGTATATTTTTTACTATAGCAGAATCGAATCCATAAGACTGGATAAACCAAACCGGGATGCAAAAGAAGGTTATCAATAATTTTTTCATGACAGCATTGTTAAATCGAAATATTTTGGCAATTTCAAACGGTTATCTCTTTTATCTTTGTTTCTGAATTTTTATAAATGGTAATCAAAGTATATTTTCCTTTCATAATGGCACCTGTGTTCACATAAAGGGTTCCATCCTTTTCCTTGAGATTAAAGCTATGCTGGTGGCCATGAAAACTATATTTCACCTGATACTTTTCCATAAGTTTGTAATATTGTTCTCTGGATACTGAATCAAACTGATCAGTATCGGGAGGAATGTGTGAGGCTACTGCCAACAATTCGCCTTCATATTGTTTCAGTTCCGATTCGAGCCAATCAAAATTGGGGTTTTTATTACTTTCCCAAAAAATATCGTCAAATACAATTATCCGTAAGAATCCTGCCTTAAATGAATAATTCAGTTGACCAAACATTTGGTAGTAAATATCTTCGCCATTTGACCGGTAATCGTGGTTCCCGATAGCAGTCAAATAGGGAACTACCAATTTATCCATTTCGGTATGGAACAATTCAAATTCGGTCTGGATGCCTGACTCAGAAATATCCCCAAGGCACATGGCAAAATCAATCTGGTAATTGCTGTTTATGCTGCTTACCACTTTTTGCAGATTGTTATAGTTGTAATGGGGATCGGCAGTTAAGGCAATGGTAATGCTGTCGGGATTAAGAATACTGTTTTCAACATCAATCAGGTTTTTTAAGGTGGTGTTTTTGTCTCCATCTACAACTCTGATTTCGTAAGGGCTAAAGTCAAGCATGTTTTTGCATCCCTGCAATAAAGTTACAGTTGCCGGCAGTAAAAGGAGAACATAAAAGAGGTGGCGTTTTTGGAACAGTTGTAAGCAACTATACGCCTTTTGGGTAAAGGGAAAGGCATTCATCATTTTTGGTTTTAAGGTTTGCGGGTCTTTCAAAAATCAATTTATAGGGGTTGAGGTTTATACGTGTTTTCTACCCATCCGACAAAATCGGCGATGGTTTCCGATTTATGGGCAATTTGATCGTCGAGTGTAATATCCATGCAGTTTTCGATTAAAAAGAAAAATAAATTCCAGTCGACATCATTAAAATGAAGGTCTTTTTTGAATTTCGAGTCCATAGAAATTTCCTCGCGGGGAACCCCTACTTTCCGTAGCGACCGGTAAATGCCGATTCGGTGGCTTTTCTGATTTTTTGAGTTGTTCATGAAATAATGAATTTAAGATTATTTACAGGAACAAAAGTAGCTTGCCGCGGTGGGGTTATCAGGTCAAAATCGACCAAATGGGATTTTTAAACGGTGGATACATTTTTTGTTCCGATAATTAATAAGAGCCAATCATCCATCTGCCGGGGAATTGGGCAAAATTATAGGCAATATTGGGACAAGATGTTTTTTAGAAGCGCCATCTAGAAGGTTTGTTCCCGATCTCTGAAAAACTGTAAAAGCGGATAGGGTTCTTCAAGTTTTGTTTGATCAGGAAACAGCCACTCGGCAAGTAACAAGCATGCTTGTGTTATAGGGATTTTTGGTGCCTGCTGGTGGGTAAAGTTTAAAAACTTGATGACTTTAAATGCATCAAACCATTGGTAAAATCGGTGTGCAAATGTTTTTTCAGATGCTGAGTTTTGCTTGATATGGTGTATCTGGTTTTCGAATTCTTCACCGCTTATAAAAGTTTGAATTGATTCGGGTAGCTGTTTGTAACAGGCTTTTATCTCTTGATTGTTAGCGCCATAAAATTTTGGGACAAAGCTGAAAAATTCTTCTAGGTGCTTAAAATAAATGGGATGATAGGTTGTATAAAAACCATCGGTTACAATTTTTTTTACGGCGGCACCCGTACCAAAAGGCACCCGGTCCGATTTTCTTGAAGATGGGTAAACAGATATATTTTTCAATGCTGCATAACCTCCTAATGGAAATATTTTGTGAAGAAAATAAAAATCTTCGCCTGCCTTACGCCGGTTCATTCCCCCTTGTTTTATATAAGCTTGGGCACTTACGGCAAAACAGGAACCAATGGTATAAAAGGGATAGGGAAACCCGGTAGCTTGAAGCGCCAGTTTAAAATATCGTAGGTAAAGCTCATAAAGGACTATGGCTTTGGTTTCTAGGTTCTCAAGATTTCCGGTGTTGATGGGATGCTCAAAGTGGAAGGTAACCACGTTGCTTTTGGGAAAGTGCTGAAAGTAAGCTTCAATTTCAGATAAATAATTGATTGAAACAGTGGTGTCGGCATCCAACGAAATAATTACCCCCAATGGTTCTTTTACTTTTTTGAATCTACGGATGGCTTCGTCCATCAGTATTTTCCGGGCTAAACCCACTCCAGCATGCTTTGCCGGAAGGTCTGGTTTATAAAGACAGTGGAATGTTATTTCGCGGGTGGAGTTAACTGAAACCCACCGCGTAATTTCAGAAAAGGTCTGTTTGTTTTGCTCTTTAACCTCAGGCCCCGAAAGCCCGCTATCGTTAATCAGCAAAAGAACTTCAACACCCAAGCGGGGTTTCCGGCATTGGATAAGCGATTTTAAGGTATCTAAAACACCGGGTTCGTTGTAAACAGGAATACAGACAATGGTTTTCAAGCCAACATGAGGTTCCTGCCCGATGAGTGGCGGATAAAGGGCTTGTTTTTCAAGATACGGTGTAAAAACCTTTTCCATAATGAACAAAAAAGCCGCCCATTTTTAAAAGTAGGCGGCTTTGGATTTATCCGGTTTAATTATTTTTTATTTGTATAACGTTCGTTCAGCCCCATGATGACTTCCTGGGTAATGTTCAATTGTTCAGAACCGTAAAGCATGTTCCCACCCAAAGAATGGCCCAAAATGACTTGATATTTTTCAGGTTTGTTAAAGTCGTTAATAAAGTTGCTGATGCTATCGAACAACTGGACATTCATTTTTTGCTGTTCGGCAGCTAACTGGTTCGAGTATTCATATTCTAATTGCTGAAGTTCCTGCTGGCGCTGCATAAGTTGCTGTTGAGCTTCTTCGGCCCGTTGCTGGGTCAAAAATATTCCGCGTTGAACTTTATCCTGGAAAATTTGGGCATCTTTCTCAAATTCACGTCCTTCTTTTTCAAGGCGCGACTTCATGTTCGATTGCTTGCCAACCAATGCTTCGTTTAGTTCTACCGATAACTTATATTTGAGCAGGATGGAATCGATATTCACATAGGCTACTTTAAGTTCGGAGGACGGAGTCATGCCATTGCTTGCCTCTTTTCCATCGGGACCTTTATCCGAACTAAAATGCAGAATGTAAAGTACACCTAACCCTAAGGCCAAAACTACGTTGATAATCAATGATATATTCTTCATGTTTGTTGTTTTGAATTGATTTAAAATTTATGCATTCCAAAAGTAGGATAAAAGATGAATTCTCAAAAATTTATTTCCATTCATTTCAAATCTAGGTTGGGCTACTTGTTTTTTCTGATTTCGATAGGAAGAAAAGTAATGCCCCAAGTGCACTGATTGCGCCAATGGAATAACCCATCGTGGTGGAAAGCGACAAGCCTCCATCAGAAGTTGGTGCCACCAGCAGGTATGTTACAGTAACTGCGGTCATAAAAGTAGCCGGAACGGACAATAACCAATGGAATTTTTTGATTTGAAGCAGGTACACTGCACCCATCCATAAAACAATGACTGATAAAAACTGGTTGAATAACCCAAGAAATTTCCAGATGGTAGAAAATTCAATTTGAGTTAAAACATAAGCCAAAACAAACATGGGGACACTAATCCATAACCGGTTGGCCATACTTCCCTGTTTGATGCGGAACATGTCGGCAATGGTTAACCGGGCACTGCGGAAGGCTGTGTCTCCGGTTGTTATCGGAGCTGCAATAACCCCAATGATGGTTAAAGCTGCTCCTACTTTCCCAAACCAGGTTTGACAGATTTCTTTTACAATCCAGGCAGGATCATGGCCGGTTGCTACCATTTCGTTCAGCTTTTCGGTTGAACCAAAATAATTCATGGCAGCCGTTGCCCAGATAATGGCCACAATACCTTCGGCAACCATTGCCCCGTAAAAGATGCTCCGCCCTTGTGATTCTTTGGCCATGCAACGGGCCATCATAGGTGATTGCGTAGAATGAAACCCTGAGATTGCCCCACAGGAGATGACAATAAACATCATGGGGAAAAGGATGTTTTTGTCGGGATTTACATGCATATTTTTAAGCTCAGAAAAAGAAATTTCATTCATATCGAAGCTGCCACCAAAGCCATTCCAAAGCATGTAACCGCCAACAGCAAAGGCCATGAAAAGTAGCGCGGCACCAAAAAATGGGTAAATGCGGCCAATGATTTGATTAATAGGAAGCAAAGTAGCAAGCAGGTAATAAATAAAGATTAAGTACAGCCAAAAATCAAAGGGAATGCCGGTATAGTTGTCGAGCAATTTTGCCGGGCCATTTACAAAGGCTACGCCTACCATTATTAATAGGAGTAGGGTAAAAATCCTTAATATTTGGCGGGCTCCATTGCCTAAATATTTACCCACCAGTTCCGGAAGGCTGGCTCCATCGTTCCGGACCGAAATCATGCCCGAGAAATAGTCATGAACGGCTCCCATGAAAATATTGCCCAAAACAATCCAAACATAAGCCCACGGACCATACATGGCCCCCAGGATAGCACCGAAAATGGGTCCTAACCCGGCAATATTCAGGAACTGGATCATGAACATCCGCCAAGGTTTCATGGGAATGTAATCGACCCCGTCGGCCAACCGTAACACGGGTGTTTCAATGGTGTTGCTGGCTCCAAAAAAACGGCCAATGAATTTGCCGTAGATAAAATAGCCGGTAATCAAAACCCCTATCGAAAGTAGAAATGTGACCATAATTATATTTTTTGGATAAAAATAATCGGATGCTCAATGATATTTTCATTTTTCCCGAAATATTTATCCGTAAATAATTTCTAAGTTAATGTCGGATAGAACATCCATGTTAATTTTCATCACTATTTGTGTAGTAAACTGCATGGGGGTTTCATGGGATTACGCTTTCTAAGAGGATTAATTGTAATCTCAATGGAGAGGCCAATCCAAACCAAGTAGATAATTTCATGGAATTTCTTTTTTATCTATCATAAGATATTATAAATCAGTTAATAATGTTGATATTGAACAGCAGATACCTCGAATCTGCAAACCTAATCTCCTATTGATATTTTGAGTTGATGACGCGGTAACCCACTAATCGGTCGTAGGTTCCGTTGCGGGGATGATAATACACGTAAATAACATAATCGTTCTCGGTCTGGTAATGCGTTCCTTCAAACCTTGATTCATTTATTTGAAAGGTGTAATTATCGACCAAAGCGTACATATAATTATAGTAGCCCTGTTTTAAAAACAATTCTGTCTCATACATCTGCTGGTCAAAATTGTAGTGCATCTGAAATTCAGGTTGGCATTTCCAACTTGAGAAAGCCCCGAAAACATAGACCGTGCCATCTAAAATGGGTTGTTCATAAGGCAGGCTGAAATAAATCCATGCGTAATCTGCCGATCGGTACGAATCGGCAGCCTTCTGGAGGTTAACAATAAACTTCCCGTTCATCTCCTCTTCCCAAAAATATTTTTTAGCATTCCGCGATTCATCCAACCTCAATTGCACATGGTAACCCTCATCGGCATACTGGACATCGTTCACATTCAAACCCATCCGGTTTATGTTGGTAAAACTGAACATACGGAACTCATTGCTTCCCTGAAAAACATTTTGACCCGGCATGGTATAAACCAGTTCACCGTCACGCACAAACGTCGGTTTTATGCCACTCAGCACTTTATCGGGACGGTTGTTTTGCGCGATATAAATGTTGACATCTGTAAAGGGATCGGTTACTTCAAGTCCATGGAGCAGTACCCTCAACCCAATCTCCTGGCTGGTTTCGCTGACATCGATTCCCAATGGGCGGATTACTTGAGCATCAACAGAAGTGATGGGTTCATATACCACAAAACGTTTAATAAGTAACGTGCTATCGCGATCCGGTTCTTTAAAAACCCTGAAAATATAGTTTCCCGAGATTTTAAACTGCACTTCGTTGTTGGGTAAGGCCACCCGGTAATTCACATAACTCACCGTTGTGTTTATCGAGAAATCGTAATCCCGGATTGGGTTCTCATTAAAGCCTGACATATATTCATCGGTAAAGAGGTCTGAACTTGTCCAATCGGAATTGCAGTGAATTACCTGGTACTGATAGTCCCCGGCTTGGGAACTCAACTCATCGAACTGGATGGTCAGGGTTTGGTCACTGTTCAATTCAATGGCAGGGTACGATACTTCGTTGCCAGTAACAAATGCTTGAAGGCTTTGAAAATCCGCGCCCGATAAAAAATCCTCATAAGCCACATTTGCATTTTGAGCCAATAACGAGTTTCCTAAAATAAGGAGAAAGCTGCCAACACTTGTTAAATATTGCATACCAGAGTTATTGATTTCAGGATAAGTTAATCGCGTTCAAATATATTCATTTCTCGGATTAGGTAAACAGAGAAAAACATCTAAGTATTTTAAGCGCCAATGAAAAAAAAATTGCATTTATAAACATTTTTATGAGTGTATTGTCAATTAGTTGCCAAAATATAGAATAAACAACATCGGTTTTTTCTATGTAGTTAAAAACAAACGCGTTCTATTTATTTAGAAAACCCTTTACAGCAAAGTACAAAATATTCTTAATACAAGGTGTTGAATCTATTTTGCAAAATCTAATTTTGGCTATATTTGTCGGGATTTTATCAAACATATCAATAGCATATGCCACTTAAAATAGAAATTAGTAAAGGGCTTAACATCCCCTTGAAAGGGAAGGCCGAAAAAATTCTTTCTCCAGGTCAGATTATTGGAAGCACCATTGCTTTAAAACCAACCGATTTTCCAAATCTTACACCTAAAGCAGCCATTAAAGAAGGTGATAAAGTGAAAGCGGGCGATGTAATTTTTTACGATAAAAACGCACCTGAGATTAAATTTACCTCCCCGGTGAGCGGAACGCTAAAAAGTATCGTCCGGGGTGAGCGCCGTAAAATCCTGGAATTTGTAATTGAAGCCGATTCAACTATCGAATACCAACAATTTACCGTGGGAGATGTAGCTAATCTTTCAAAAGAGCAAATCACAGAATTGTTATTGAACTCAGGAACATGGCCGTTTGTAAGGCAACGCCCCTATAACATCATTGCCAATCCTACTGACACTCCAAAAGCCATATTTATTTCTGGTTTCGACAGTTCCCCACTTGCTCCCGATTTGGACTTTTTATTGAATGGGCAAGATGCCGATTTTCAGAAAGGGATTCAGGCACTGAAAAAATTGACTGAAGGAGATATTCATCTGACGGTAAACGGAGTTTTCCCAACCAGCAAGCTCTTTGAAAATACCAAAGATGTCGAACTACATACCATCGTTGGTCCCCACCCTGCCGGAAATGTTGGGATTCAGATTCACCACATTGATCCAATGAATAAAGGCGAAGTGGTTTGGTTTATCCATCCGCAAGATATATTAATCATTGGGAGGCTGTTTAATAAAGGTATTTTTGATGCAACAAGGATCATCGCCTTAACCGGAAGCGAAGTGGAAAAACCGCGATATTACCGGACCATCCTTGGTTCGTCAATTGATAAATTTTTGAAAGACAACATAAAACCCGGAAACCACCGATACATCAGTGGCAACGTGTTGACGGGTACTCGTATCGGGAAAGAGGATTTTTTAGGATTTTACCATCACCAGATTACTGTGATCCCCGATGGGAACCAATACGAATTCATGGGCTGGCTGGCTCCCGGTTTTAACAAATTCAGCCTCTCACGTACCTTCTTCTCCTGGCTGATGCCTAACAAAGAATATGTGATTAATGCCAATGTCAGGGGAGGGCGTAGGGCTTTAATGATTACCGGGAACTTCGAAAAAGTTTTTCCCATGGACTTACTCCCGATGCAATTGCTGAAAGCCATGATTATTGAAGACATCGACTTGATGGAGAAACTAGGTATTTATGAAGTGGTGGAAGAGGATTTTGCCCTTTGCGAATTTGTCGATACCTCAAAAACCGATATCCAGGCCATCGTACGCAAAGGCCTCGATCTGATGATCAAGGAATTGAATTAAACTAAATAGGTTCATCATATAAAAAGATTTTTAATGAAAGGTCTTAGAAATTATCTCGATAAAATAAAACCCAATTTTTCAAAAGGGGGAAAGTTTGAGAAACTCCATTCGTTTTACGACGCTATCGATACGCTGCTTTTTGTACCAAACAAAGTAACCAGCAGTGGTTCGCACATCCGCGATGCCATTGACATGAAACGGACCATGTTCCTGGTGGTTATTGCTCTTATACCAGCCCTGCTCTTTGGAATGTGGAATGTAGGTTATCAGCATTTTAATATGCTTGGTCTGTATGCCGATAAAACCTTTTGGGAAGTTTTTGCCTTTGGGCTCATCAAGGTACTTCCCATCGTTGTGGTGTCGTATGTTACAGGGTTGACTATTGAAATAATTTTTGCCCAATACCGGGGGCACGATGTTCCGGAAGGGTTCTTTGTTACAGGGATGTTAATTCCTTTGATATTACCCGTGAGCATCCCCTTGTGGATGGTGGTGTTAGCTACAACTTTTGCGGTAATCATTGGTGTTGAAGCTTTTGGTGGGGCGGGGATGAATATCTTTAACCCAGCATTACTTGCCCGGGCTTTCTTATTTTTTGCCTATCCATCGCAAATGAGTGGCGATAAAGTTTGGGTAGCAGGGTTACCAACAGCAGAAGGAGTGGTTGATGGTTTTTCTGGGGCAACGCCTCTTGCACATATAGCGCAAAATGAATTACCCAAGATGGCCAGTTTCTCCGATATGTTTTACGGGTTTATTCCCGGCTCTATTGGTGAAACTTCCACGTTTGCTATTTTAATTGGTGCGCTCCTTCTTATTTGGACAGGTATTGGCAGCTGGAAGATTATGTTGTCAGGGGTTTTAGGAGCTTTATCTTTGGGGGCTTTGTTACAATGGATTGGACACGGGAATCCCGAAATTACTAACGCCTATTTTCATATCCCGGCTTACTATCACCTTGTGCTTGGAGGATTTGCCTTTGGTATTGTATTTATGGCCACCGACCCGGTTTCTGCCTCACAGACTGAAAAAGGGAAATGGATTTATGGTTTCTTAATTGGGGTTTTTGCTGTTTTAATACGGGCCTTCAATCCAGCATACCCTGAAGGTGTGATGTTGGCCATTCTTTTATTAAATGCCTGGGCCTCGCTGATTGACCATTACGTGATTGAAGCGAATATCAAAAAACGCCTCAAAAGGATCAAAATCAAAGTTTAACCACAAAATTGCTTGACAATGAAAAATTTTAGCAATACATATATTTACACATTTTCATCGGTAATGGTTATCGTTGTGGCTTTGCTTTTAGCATTGGCTGCACTGCAATTAAAACCTTTTCAGGATAAAAATATTGAAATTGAAAAAAAACAAAACATACTAGCCTCTATAAATATTGTAGCTACGACCGAAAATGCCGAATCATTATATGAGAAATACATTACTGAAAGTTTTGTGGTAAACGTAAATGGCGAATTGATTGAAAAAGACGCTTTTAGTGTAGATGTAAGAGCAGAACTTTCAAAATCAAACAAACTAGATCGTTTACTTCCTGTATATGTGAGCACTTTAGAGGGCGGAAAAAAAGCCTATGTGGTTCCTTTAAGAGGTAAAGGCCTTTGGGGACCAATCTGGGGATACATTTCGTTTGAAAAAGACCTGAATACCATTTATGGTGCCAATTTCGATCACCAGGGAGAAACCCCGGGGTTAGGTGCCGAAATTAAAGAAGCCTGGTTCCAAAAACCTTTTATTGGCAAACAAATATTCAAAGATTCCACTCAATTTGTGTCAGTAAAAGTCAATAAAGGTGGGGTTGATCCTAAAAACCTCCATGCGGTAGATGCCATTTCGGGCGGAACCATTACCAGTAAAGGACTTGAAGCGATGATAGACTCAAGCCTGATTCAATACAAGACTTATTTCTTAATGAACAGAAAATAAAAACGTTTACTTTAAATACACAGCGCATGTCATCAAAAAATTTAAAGTTATTTACTACCCCATTCAACTTGCAGAACCCGGTTACCGTTCAGGTATTGGGTATCTGCTCAGCATTAGCTGTAACCGTGAAATTGAAACCAGCCATTGTGATGGGGCTATCTGTAACCATTGTAACCGCTTTTTCAAACCTCATTATATCGTACATGAGGGATTATATCCCACCACGTATCCGGATCATTGTACAGTTGGTTGTGGTTGCTGCTTTGGTAATACTTGTAGATCAAATACTGCGGGCTTTTGTATATGATGTCAGCAAACAGTTGTCGGTTTACGTGGGATTGATTATCACCAATTGCATCATCATGGGAAGGCTCGAAGCTTACGCTATGGGAAATAAACCCTGGCCATCGTTTGTTGATGGGTTAGGAAACGGAGCTGGTTATGCCATGATTTTGATAATTATTGGTTTTACCCGTGAATTGTTGGGTTCCGGATCATTGTTGGGGCACCATGTAGTCCCAAATGCATTCTTTCAGGCCGGATATATGAATAACGGGATGATGATTATGCCCCCCATGGCACTTATCGTGGTAGGATTGATTATCTGGATACAACGCAGCAAGAACCCTGAATTAATAGAATCAAAGTAATATCTAAGGATTATGCAGGAATATATTAATATCATTATAAAAGCGATTTTCACTGAGAACATGATTTTTGCCTTTTTCTTGGGCATGTGTTCTTATTTGGCAGTTTCCAAAACAGTGAAAACATCTCTCGGTTTGGGTATAGCAGTAATCTTTGTTCAAATGGTTACGGTTCCTATCAACTATTTATTACTTGAAAAGGTATTAAAACCAGGTGCTTTAACTTGGTTAGGAAGTTCATTTTCTGAGGTTGACCTTACCTTTTTAAGTTTCATGATTTATATTGCTACCATAGCAGCAATGGTTCAACTGGTTGAAATGATCGTGGAGAAATTTTCCCCAAGTTTATATAACTCGCTAGGGATTTTCTTGCCATTGATAGCTGTAAACTGCGCCATATTAGCAGGCTCCTTATTCATGGAACAACGCGAATACCAGAACATCGGTGAAGTTTTATCCTTCTCCTTTGGTTCCGGTTTCGGATGGGCATTGGCTATTGTTACCTTAGCTGCCATTCGCGAACGGATACGGTACTCCAACATTCCAGCGCCCCTTCGTGGACTTGGTATTACCTTTATCATTACCGGTTTGCTGGGGATTGCCTTTATGAGCTTTATGGGCATCAAACTATAATTCATGTTTAAAAAATAATGGCTATGATGTTAGCAATATCAACAACCATGATTCTGTTAGTCAGTATCATTTCTTTCTGGTTAATTATCATTGTTTTAGTGGCAAGCTTATTATTTGCCCGGAACAAACTGGCCCCCCAGGGGAAAGTTAACATAAACATCAACGGAGAACAGGATGTGGAAGTTAGCCCGGGGTCAACCTTGCTCTCAACGTTATCGGCCCAAAACATATATTTACCTTCCGCTTGTGGGGGTGGTGGAACTTGTGGTATGTGCAAATGCCAGGTTATCGAAGGTGGCGGCTCTATACTTGCCACTGAAACCGGTTATTTTACCCGCAAAGAACAGGCAAACCACTGGCGGTTAGGTTGTCAGGTAAAAGTCCGCAATGACCTTAAAATACATGTTCCTGAAGAAATTTTGGGTATCAAAAAATGGGAATGCGAAGTGGTTTCGAACCGCAACGTGGCTACCTTCATTAAAGAATTTGTAGTTAAATTGCCCGAAGGGGAACATCTCCATTTCAAATCGGGTGGGTACATTCAGATTGATGTGCCTAAAATCAACGTTGATTTTAAAGACATAGTGATTGAAGATAAATTCCGGGGCGATTGGGAAAAAATGGGCATCTTCAATTTACAGATGAAGAATCCTGAGCCTACGTTCCGGGCCTATTCCATGGCCAACCATCCCGCCGAGGGAAATATTGTGATGCTGAATATCCGTATCGCAACCCCACCTTGGGATCGTACCAGGAACCAGTTTATGAATGTTAATCCAGGCGTGTGCTCTTCTTATATCTTCTCACGCAAACCCGGTGAAAAAGTAACTATCTCCGGACCTTATGGCGAATTCTTTATTAAAGAAACCCAGCGCGAGATGATGTTCATTGGCGGTGGTGCAGGTATGGCCCCCATGCGTTCGCATATTTTCCACTTGTTTAAAACTGCCAAAACCGGGCGTAAAGTTACCTTTTGGTATGGTGCCCGTTCGTCAAAAGAGGTGTTTTACAAAGAAGAATTCGATGCCATTGCTGCCGAATTCCCAAATTTTACATGGCACCTGGCATTATCGGAACCGCTTCCGGAAGATAACTGGCAAGGCCCAACGGGTTTTATTCACCAGGTTATTTTAGATAATTACCTGAACAAACACGAGGAACCTGAAGATATTGAATACTATCTGTGCGGTCCGCCCATGATGAACAGTGCCGTCACAAAAATGCTCTATAATATGGGTGTTCCCGATGAAAATGTTGCATTCGACGACTTTGGATCATAACTTTACAGGCCGCAATTAAGCGGCCTTTTTTTGAGCACTATGAAAAACACCTATTTTTACCTGCTGCCAATTACTATCCTATTGTTGGTATCTTGCTCCCCCAACCCAAAATACATCCGCAATAGCGGGTTTACCCAAGGGACTACCTATCATTTCATTTACAAGTCGCCTAAAGGAGAGGATTTTCAAAAAGAACTTGAGGTAGAACTGGAAAAGTTCAATCAATCGCTGAGTAATTACCTCCCCACCTCTATCATAAGCCGAATGAACCATGATGACACTTCAGTAATGGCTGATCTATTGTTTGAGGCGTGTTTCATGAAAGCCATGGAAATTTCTGCAATTACCGGTGGAGCATTTGATTTAACAGTGGGGCCTTTGGTGAATGCCTGGGGATTTGGCTTTGAAGATGCTCAAAAAGTTGATTCTAAAACCATTGACAGCCTGATGCAATATGTAGGTTATCACAAAATAAAACTTGAAAATGGAAGGCTCATCAAGAACAATCCGAACATTAAAGTTGATGTGAATGCCATTGCACAGGGCTTTGCCGTGGATGTTATTTCGCAGTGGCTCGAAGAAAAACAGATAGAAAACTACATGGTAGAGATCGGGGGCGAACTTAGGGTAAAAGGAATCAATGATAAAGGAACGCTTTGGCAGATTGGTATCGATAAGCCCATTGATGGTAGCTCCGAAACCGATAGAGAATTGCAGAACATTGTTTCACTGGATAATATGAGCCTATCCACTTCTGGGAATTACCGAAAATTCTATGAAAAAGAGGGCATCAAATATTCCCACACCATTGATCCTAAAACCGGATACCCTGTACAACATAACTTATTAAGTGCTTCCGTTGCAGCAATCGACTGCATGACAGCCGATGCTTTTGCCACCGCTTTTATGGTCTTGGGTCTGGAAAAAAGCATTGAACTTGCCAACAAGCTCGATTATCTCGAAGTGTATTTTATCTATTCCGATTCAACCAGCCAGTACCGGGTTTATGCTTCAGAGGGATTTCAGAAGATGATTACAGAGTAGGTACCAATATCTGAACATTCCTTAGACCATCACACAATTACCTCTAAATCCCGTTGCATAAATTCCTTTTTACCTTCAGACCCTGCAACCTAAATCACTCATACCTCAACGCCTCTACAGGGTTACGGGTAGCTGCCCGCCAGCTTTGCCAACTCACGGTAAGTAAAGCCACGGTTAAGGCAATAATTCCGGCTAAAGCAAATATCCACCAACTGAGCGGGGTTTTATACGCAAAGGTTTCGAGCCAACGGTGCATGGCATAAAAAGATATCGGTGTGGCAACTATAAATGCCACAGCTACCCATTTTATTATATCGCGGTTGTGCATCAGCATAATTTCCAATACTTTGGCTCCAATTACCTTGCGTATGCCGATTTCCTTGGTTTGTTTTTCCATTTGGAAGGTAATGAGGGCGTACATTCCCAAAACCGAAATTAGCACCGCAATTAAAGCAAAAATGCTTAATACCTTTGATTGGTTATATTCGTTGGCATAAACCCGTTGGTAGCTGTCGCTCAAAAATTCGTATTCAAAAGGGGCATCGGGGTTTATGGATTTCCACTCATCGTTCATAACTGCCAAGGCTTTAGCGGTGTTGCCGGTATCAATCCGACAAATGTAATTGCCGCTGAATATTTTCCGGCTCACTATCATCAAAGGCTTTTCTTTGCCAAAAAGATTGGTGTAATGAAAATCGGGTACTACCCCAACCACCTCGCCCGCCGGAAAAAGATATGGAATACCGAATTCTACCTCGAAGCGTTTTCCAATGGCTTGATTTGGATCGGTGATACCCAGATAATTGAGTGCTGCCTGATTTAAAAGGTATTTTTCATGGTAATTTGATACCAGTGGGGTTAACCGATTGATTTCTGCTGTGTTTTTCTGCTCAACGGCGGTATTTAAATCGAGCACTCTAGTTTCCCATTCCTGCGTTGCTGTAACTCCCAAATTTGTGGTTCCAGCAATTGGCTGGATACCAAAAAATGAGAAAAAATTGGAATCAATGCATAGAATGTTGAGAGTCCGGTTTTCTTTGTTTTCAAGGCCTTCCATTTTAAAATTAAAATTGTCGGTAATATTCCCGGCAGGTTCTTCCATCACGGCTGTCATATCCAATATTTCTGGGTGTTTGAGCAGTTTTTCCTTGAACAAGTCGTATTTAGCAGACATATTGCCGGGCACATGCGGCATAACCACCATATTGGTTGCCGTACCTCCCGGGTGTAGAAGGTTAATCATTCCTATCTGCTTTTTCATTACCAGAACCGTGGCAATAACCATAATGGATAGTACAAACTGGGTGACAAAAAAGAAACGGAATGATAACGCTTTTGTGGGTTTTAAAGCCGAAAGATTAAGCAGGCTATAAAAACGAAAAACAGGTAACACTGCAAAGAAGATAGCCGCTAATGCCATCATTAAAAGTAAACTAGCATAATTCATCCAAATTGTTGGGTTGATAAAAGGAAGTTGAAATTGCCGGTAGGCGGAAATAAAAAGGAAAACGGCCATTGCCACCGAGAGCACGATTAGCACTATTTTTTCGGTAACCTCTTCACTTACCAAATCGCGACTGTTGGCACCGTGGAGCTTTTTGATGCCATGCGCCGATTTATTTTTTATCAACTGCACGTAATTCAGGTTGAAAAAATTGGCAAGGGCCATCAGGTAAATAACCAGAGCCCCAAAAAGCAACAGGTACAAGGCATTCCCGTTGCCTCCAGCTTCAAGCTCGCGGGTTTTGTGGCTTTTCAGGTGGATATCGCCAATGGGCTGTAAGTTGAAAATTGGATTTGCCCCATCCCTTTTGAATAAGGTATCCAAGGCATTTTCGAGTGGCTCCCTAGGTGTATTTGGAGGCAAAACTGCATAAGTATAGAGCCATAAATTGCGGTTTGTCGGTTTTGTTAACGTGCAAAGCCATTCCGCCTTAAAATGGGTATTATCGGGAAAATCTTCGAGAATTCCGGTAATGGTAAAATTTTCGGCCTTTTCATCGCGCTCATGCTGGATTTTGACCTGTTTGCCAATAATATCAGGGGTTCCAAAATATTTCATGGCAGTTGAGCGGGAAACCACTACTTGCCCCATGTTTTTGAATTGGTCTTTTGTTTGTCCGGAAATCAACGGATAATCGAAGACCTCGAAAAAGGAACTGTCGGTTGCAAAAATTTTATTGGAATAAAATTTTTCGCCGGATTCAAGCGTAACCATGGCTTTGCCATAGTTTTGGATCTTCGTTAATTTTTCAAATTGCGGAAATTGCCCTGAAATATAATCCACATAACCAGAATACAGGCGTGCATCGTGCATCGACGATTCGCCCTGGTTCTGATCCATGGTTATGCGGAAAACCCGTCCGGCTTTCGAGTGAAAATTATCGTAATGACGATGATGATAATTATACGCATAGATAAACATCACACAACTCAGGGCTATTGTTAGGCCTAACCCATTAATGATGAAAAAGGCGGGTTTCTGTTTAATCCGGCGAAGAGTAACTAAAAGATTCCGTTTCATATTTTATCTGAGGTTACAAGGTTACAGGGTAGCAGGGTTTTAAGGTATTGGTATTTATCACCACCTTGCAACCCTGGCTCCTGTTATTATATTCATCTTTACAAATTTCAATAGACCCATGTTAGTTTTTCGGTTGACAAACAATATATTCTGAATGATATTAAGGGATAATCCGATTGCCCAATAGGGCATTTCAAAAGACCCTTTGGGGCATTGTGAATGACCCTTGCAGTTGCCTCGGTAGCCCCTATTGTCAATAAAAACCGCCCGAAGAGCTTGTTAACTGAATCATCTACCATCATAGAATGTATTTTTTGTTCTAAAAAACCATCGTTATTTCAATCAATTCCTTTAACCCCGCAATTCAAAATTATTCATACCGCAGCGCCTCTACCGGGTTCCTTGTTGCAGCTTTCCAGCTTTGCCAACTTACTGTTAGTAGAGCAATAACTAGTGCAATTATTCCTGAAAGGGCAAATATCCACCAGCTCAAATCAGTTTTATAAGCAAAGCTTTCGAGCCATTTGTTCATGGCATACCATGCTATTGGAACTGATATTATAAAGGCTATCAATATCCATGTAACAAATTCTTTGTTAATTAATGCCAGCATTTCAATCACCCTTGCTCCATTTACTTTGCGGATGCCGATTTCTTTGGTGCGGGTTTCAGTAGTAAACACTGATAAACCGATTAACCCAATGCAAGCCACAATTATTGCCAGAACTGAAAATGAATTTATCAGTTTCATTAAGGTATATTCCGAAGTATATTGAGCATTTAATTGTTTATCTAAAAAAGAATAATTAACCGGCTGACCCGGAAAAAACTCAGCCATTTCGTTTTCAATAAATTGGGAGACTTCTTTTGTATGCGACTGATCGAAACGAGCCAATACTATCCTGTTTGGAATTGATTCGGGCCGGACATAAAAGGCAAAATTTTCAATCGGAAGATGTAACGACTCGTAATTAAAATCGCTAATCACTCCCAAAATATTAAACTTAGTAAGGTTCGGATCCTGGGCTGTTCGCTCTTCATCGGGAAAATTTCCAAATGCAATCTGATTATCCGTATAATGTTCTTTTAACCGGTTATAAAAGGTTTGGTTAATCAGCCAACCTTCCGTAGCTTTTTCTTTTGCCGGAGAAAAATAGTTGACCGGTTTGATTTTAAGCGTATGAATTGCATATTGATCGACAAATCCGAATTTGAAAGGGAATGATGTTCCCTGATTAGTAAAGGTCATGTCCTGTAACCGAAATCCCGGATAATGATGAACCGATGAAGCGCTTAAAATATAGGGCGATTTTAATAATTCATCGCGGAATAATTTCACGTTTCCGGATTGTTGCGGCATCTGAATAACCATTACATTATCAGGCGTATAGCCTAACTGCTTATTTTTAATGTAATACAGTTGTTTATTTACAACAAGCGTAAACCCAACAAGCATAATAACGATGATAAACTGGAATACCACTAAGGGAACTAATCTCCGATTCCTGGACGGAAGAATAACCTGACCATGTTGTTGAATCATCTGCGAAAACTTAAATAGCTCAATAATCAGCACCACAATAATTACCCCAAGATACAAGCTCACAAAAGAGAACCAAAACCTTTGAGAGGTGAGATTCAAATCCCAATTCATTAAGAAACTATGAGAAATAATATTTTTGGACATTGCCAGCAAGAAGAAGGACAGAATAAAACTCAATGTTATTGCAATAATAATTTCGACAAATCGGTCTCCGGCAATGTGAAGTGACGATCCTCCCAAAAATCGGATAATAGTTGATTCTTTTTGATGAAAAGCTGCCCGGGCAATGTACATATTCACAAAATTTACCGAAGCAATTATCAAAATTACAGCTCCAACCAACAATAGAATATTAAGAATTGAATGACGAATGGATGGACGCAATTCCATGATGGTATCCGGCGTAAAATGAATTTTATACAAAGGTTGCAAGTGAAAATTGAAAGCTTCAGCCGGAGGACCAAAACTTTCTTTAAGAATCTCGCCTGCTTTCTCACCCAATTTCTTTTCCAGTTCGCCAGGTTTAACATTTGGGCACAGTTTTAAATATACATTACCTGCAAATACCTTTCTCTGTTTAGCCGCTTCAATGGTCGTACTAAAATGCCCCTTTTGCGATAACAAAATTTCGAATCCAATGTGAGAAGTTTCAGGCAGGGATTGGGTAATTCCGGTAATGGTATAAACTATCAGGCTATCCTGATTGACAGTAAATGACCTTAACAACACGGTTTGTCCGATGGCTGATGTATCGGGGTAAAGTTTCTGGGCCATTTCAGAAGTTACCATCATGGTATTAGGCTGATTAATTGATTCCTTTACCCCTTCTAAAACTTTTACCGAAAAAAAATCGAAGAAGGACGAATTTGCAAAAATGGCTTCATCAACCTTTATTTTCCTGTTGTTTACAAATACATCATCAATGTTGTGCATGGTATAGCATGTAGTATAACCCTCCACTTCAGAGTATGCAGGAAGGATATCATCAAAACAGGCAAACGTATTTGCATGGTAAGTGCCGTCACCTAATCGCGAGATAAGCCGATAACTGTTTCCCCCATTCTTCACATATCGGTCAAAACTGAAATGATAAACATTGAAAACAGATATGATCATGCAAACAGCAATAGCAATACTCAACCCAACGATATTAATAATTGAATTGGTTTTAAACTTTGCCAGTCGTCGATAACTCATTTTAAAATGATGTTGTACCATTCTTATTTTAAAGTTCATTGTTTTCATTGGATTAGAGTTTGATCTATTCATACCGCAACGCCTCTACCGGGTTCCTTGTTGCAGCTTTCCAGCTTTGCCAACTTACTGTTAACAGCGCAATCCCCAACGCCAGCAAACCAGCTAAAGCGAAAATCCACCAACTGAGTTCGGTTTTGTAGGCAAACGTTGTGAGCCATTTTTGCATGGTAAAATAAGCAATGGGCGTAGCTATTACAAAGGCTACGGCTACCCATTTAATAAAATCCTTATTGAGAATGATTAATATTTCAGAAATCTTTGCACCATTCACTTTCCGGATGCCTATTTCCTTGATTCTTTGTTTTGTTGAAAATACAGTTACACCGAATAAGCCAATAATTGCAATAAATAAACCTAAAAGGCTGAAAAAGATGATGATTCGTTGCTGAGATTTTACTGAATTATAATTTGAGGCCAATGCATCATCGAGAAATGAAACTTTATAAGGTGTTTCAGGAAAACGAACTTTCCAAAGTTGATTGATTTGGCTAATTAAACCTTGTATATTACTGGTTTGAAAGCGGATGTTTACTGTAGAATAGCCCCAGCCATCCCAAGCCGGGTTCGACATGATTAGCAAGGGTTGGACAGAGTTCTCCAACGATGCAAAATTGAAATCATTGACAACGCCGATCACTTTAAGTTTTCCATTTCTGTCAATTGTCTTGTTCAGTGGATCGTCCCAACCCGCTTTTTTTATCATCTGCTGGTTGATCAAAATGGCATCTTTGTCCAGAGAAGTATTCGGGCTAAAATTTCTACCTTCAATTATATGAACGCCAAAACAATCCAGAAAATCCGGATCGACATAAACTATATTTATTAATGATGATTCTTGTTGTCCTTCAATTAGATATCCATTCTGTGTCAATCCTTTCCCAACGGTTTGGCTCGACAAACTTACCGAACAGACATCAACCAGCCGTTGCACATCCTGCTTAAATCCGGTCAGTTCCTGATGTAGAAATTCTTCGTCCGATTCAACAGTAAGAATGTTTTCCTTATTAAATCCCAATTCCTGATTCAGCAAATAGCTATTTTGTCGTGAAATAATAAATCCGGATATCAGCAATAAGATAACGATAGTAAATTGAAAAGTAACCAGTAAGTTGTTTTCAATAGTGCCTGATCCTTTATTTGATGTATTATTCTTCGTTACCTCAACCAACTTCAATGAAGCAATTTTGCGGATCGAAAAGAAAGTAACTACCGCCGATAGCATTGAGATGAGAAAAGCTGTAAACCATAAAGCTGAAACCACATTTCTTCCAATCACCACATTTGTCTGCAAGAGCGGGTTCAGGAACTGAAGGCTCCATGCAAGCAGTATAAAGCCGAGGATGGAAGAAAATGCCGAAACAATTAAAACTTCAATATAGGTTTGCACCATTAGTGCATATTTCCCGGCTCCATGTATTTTTATAATCCCGATGTCCTTTGATTTAGTAACCTTTTGAGCGGTATAAAGAATGATATAGTTTACGATGGCCAGCAATAAGATCAACAGACTAATGATGGTAACAATGTAAATACTTTTTATGCTCCTGTTTGAGGAACAATCATATTGGATTGTTCCATCGACCAGGTGCACTTTGGAAATATTTTGCAGTGCAACTGAAAGCGAAAATCCACTTTTTCCCCATTTTTCATTCACTTTTCGGTAGAGCAATTCGGGAAGTGCTTTTTCAATTTGCTGTGGGGTTATATTTTCTGTTAATTGCAGATAAGACAAAAATGTTATTCCTCCTCCCCATCCTTTCCAGTAATTGTCATTTTTCTCAATGTATCTTACCGAAGCTATAGCATTGAAGTCGATGTGGGTGTTTCCAAGAGGATTTGCAGCAATTCCGGAGACAGTAAACAATTGATGCTGAAACACGATTTCTTTTCCAATAACATCAATACTTCCAAAAATTTTCAGCGCTGTTTGCTCGGTCAGTACAAGCTTGTCGGCACTATTCAATATTGTTTCCGGATCACCGGAAATTAGTTTAAAATGAAAAAATGGAAAGAAATTTTCATCGGCGAAACGAAACTTCTCAATTTCATATAAATTCTTTCCGGAATAACATTTGGCCACATTTTGATCAGTCACCCGGCAAAAAGCTTCAACTCCTGGAATCTCGTTTTTAATATCGGGAGCTGAAGGAAACCAGGTAAAACCTGTTAAACTGGTGTTATCTTTTGAAGTAAAAGAACCAACCAAACGATAAAGACGATCTCCATTCGGATAAAAATTGTCGAAGCTGGTTTCGTATTTTACAAATAGAAAAATAAACAGGCAAGCCGCAATTCCAATCGAAAAACCAACAATGTTGATAAATGAATTCAGCCTGTTTTTCAGTATGCTTCGAAATGCCAGTTTAAAAAACGTTGTATTCATAGCTATATTTTAATATTACTCATACCTCAACGCCTCCACCGGATTCCTTGTTGCAGCCAGCATAGTTTGCCAGCTCACTGTAAGTAATGCAATTACCAATGCAATGATTCCTGAAAGGGCAAATACCCACCAACTCATTTCTGTTTTGTAGGCAAAGTTTTGCAGCCATTTGTTCATGGCATACCACGTCAATGGAATTGATATTATGAAGGCAATCAATATCCATGTTACAAAATCTTTGTTTATTAATGCCAGTATTTCAAACACCCGGGTTCCATTTACTTTACGGATGCCTATTTCTTTTACCCTGTCGCGGCAAATAAAAATGACTAACCCCAACAAACCTGTCATTGCTAAAAGAATACACCAAATAGTTACAAAAACTATGAACTGGGCAATTTTTCCCTCTTTTTTATAAAGATTATCAAGGGCCTCATCGAGAAATTTAACCTCTATCTCGTTTTGGTTATCAAAACGTTTTGCTGTGTTTTTTATAAACGATAGGGTTTGGGTGTAATTCCCCGGTTTAACCCTTAACATCAGATGATACTTTCGGCTGCCGGTAAGCCAAAACTGCATGGGTTCAATTTCATCCTTTAATGATGAAAAGTTGAAATTTTCGGCAACCCCGATTACCAGCCCTTCAAAATCAAAACCATTTATTTTTCGTTCCAGTGGGTTGTTCCATCCAAATTTTTCCACCGCCTTTTTATTCAGGATAAAGGTGTTGATATCGGCTTCTGATTCGGATTGGAATTTTCGCCCCTCAGCCATTTTTATTCCAAAAAAATCGAGAAACCTTTCATCGACCGGCCAACATTTTAATTGAATATACTGTCCTTCAACTTCCCGGCCCCAACCCATATAAACATGCCCCGGGATAAACGATGAATAGGTGTAGTTTTCAATGTCAGGGTTTTTCATTAATTCGTCAGCAAAAGCCTTGGAATGGTTTCTTAATTTCTCTGTTGTTGAAAGGTAAACAACTTGTTCTTTATTAAAACCCAGATTAAAATTCCTCCAATAATCTAATTGTTTCTCAATAATAAATGCCGATGCCATTAGAACAATAGCAAAAACAAATTGGATAGTAACCAATGTGTTACGGAATTTCTTTCCCTTGCCTGAAAAAAGAGGTTTCCCTTTTACCGTTTGGATTAGGGGTGATGATGTGATGTATCTTGCCGGATAAATTCCAGCTAAAATCCCAAAACCGATAGCTCCTAAAATAAACCAAATCAGGAAATAATAACGGCCGGTTAGGAATAATCCATCTATTGAAAATATATTTCCTATTAAAGTATAACCAATTAAATACAAGATTATTGATATTACCAGAGCAACCATTGAAAGAAAAATCGATTCAGCTAAGATACTTCCCATGGCATACAATCGGGTAGCCCCCATCATTTGATTAATTGAGAGTGATTTTGCCCTGGTTGATGCCTGAGAGGTTGAAAAATTAATAAAATTAACGGCACCCATTATTGCCAGAATAATGGCTAACATTATCCAAATTTTAAGCATCACAGGATTAATAAAAACATACCCACCGCCGTGATTAATAAAGTGCAAATCGTATAAGGAACTTAAAAACAAAAAGGCTTTTCCGGAATACTTTTCCTTCATACTTTCTGTTTGCTCAACAATTACAGGAATCAAACCAATTTTCTTTGAAACTTCATCCGGATCGGCCCCTTGCTGGATTTTTACAAAAATATTAAAACTCCATTCTGACCATTCATTTACATCCCTGCGATTATCTTTTTGGAGTGTTTTTAATGAAATAATGCAGTCGGCTTTAAAGGAGGAATTTTTTGGCAAATTGCCCATTACTCCGGTAATTTTATATTGCTCACCGTCCAACAAAACAGTTTCCCCTAAAGGGTTTATCCCTGCAAATAATTTATCAGCAAGGGTTTGGGTAAGAACTACTGTATTTGTCTCATCTAAGGCAATTGCAGGATCTCCATGAATTAACGGAAAAGTAAACAGCTTGAAAAAATCATTACTGGCATACATACATTCCGTTTGAAATTTGGTGTTTTTCTCTATCAGCAACGGGGTAGAAATTTTACTTTCGTCAAAAGTCAATATGACCAAATGCTCAACTTCCGGAATATTTTCATTAATTACCTTGCCCATGGTTGCCGGAATCCAGCTCCCGTATTCAAGCGTTTCAAGCAGGTAAACCGATTTTATATTTTTATGAAACCGGTCGAAACTTTTTTCAAACGACACGTACAGGGTAATAATAATTATCCCAACAAAGGAGATAACTAAGCTCATTAAAGTCAAAAACGATGATGTTCTATGCTTCAATAATCGTTTCAATAGTCGTTTCATATTATTTTGCTGGTAAGGTAAATCACTTAAAATAGGAGAATTAAAAGGTCAATGGCAGAATGGTTGAAAGGCAATTTCCGTTTTACCGTTTTACCGTTTCACCATCAACCATTCCACCGTTATTCTGTTACATTCACCCGTTGGGTAATCACCTGTCCATCTAACAGGTTGATTACGCGGTGTGCATAACCGGCATCGCGGTCGCTGTGCGTAACCATCACAATGGTGGTGCCTTCCTGGTTCAGTTCCGAAAGCAGGTTCATCACCTCAATCCCGTTTTTCGAATCGAGGTTGCCGGTTGGCTCATCGGCCAGAATCAGTTTGGGATTTGCCACCACAGCACGGGCTATGGCTACACGTTGTTGCTGCCCACCCGATAGTTGTTGCGGAAAGTGTTTGGCTCTGTGGCCTATCTTCATCCGTTTCAACACCTCTTCAACCTTCTGCCTCCGCTCCGAACCGTTCATGTTCAGATAAACCAACGGGAGTTCCACATTTTCATAAACGTTCAGTTCATCAATCAGGTTAAAGCTCTGGAACACGAACCCGATATTTCCTTTACGGAATTTGGTACGTTCACGTTCTTTCAAGCGGGCTACTTCAATGCCATTAAATTGGCAACTTCCATCCGTAGGGTTATCGAGCAACCCAAGAATGTTGAGCAACGTTGATTTTCCACAACCCGATGGACCCATGATGGCCACAAATTCTCCAGATTTTACATGGATGTCCACTTCATTCAATGCCAAAGTCTCCACCTCTTCGGTACGGAATACTTTTGTAAGTTTTTTAGTTTTTATCATAATACTTTAGGTTTCAAGGTGGCAGGGTTTCAAGGTGGCAGGGTTCAGGGTTTTCACCTTGTTACCTCGCTACTATGTTGCCTTGTAACCTTGTTATTTCTACTTTTTTAAGCTTTCTCTGTATGTTATCAACTTTTGAATCATTTTTGATTCCTTTTTGGTTTGCTCAATTAAGACTCCTACTCGCTCAATCAAACCCGCTCGTTCTGCTATTATTAGTTGAGTTCTTAATTCGCCACACGACCCCTTTGATATATTTAAAAACCGGATAAACTCATTATTCGAGTTTCTATCAAAACCCTCTGCAATATTTGATGGTATTGAAACCGATGATCGTTGAACTTGATCACGAAATCCCCAATCCTTACAATCCTTAAATAGTGAATAGGTTGTAACAGCCAATTATACACCATCTTGCCAAATTTTTAAATCATCAAAATTTTTAATTTCATTTTCCATGATTATTATATTTAATTGGTTTTACGGATAAAAAGTTACATAATTAATTTTAAACATAAATTATTTTTATTCCTGCCACCCTGGAACCTTGTCACCTTAATCCAACACCAACCTTTCATTTTCGCCAAACGAATCGTACCCCGAAGTAATAACCCGTTCGCCGGGTTCAATGCCTTCGAGCAGTTCGTAGTATTTGGGGTTTTGGCTTCCGATTTTGATAAACCGTTGTTCGGCGGTTTTTCCATCAGCGCCGACAACAAAAATCCATTGTCCGCCGGTTGACTGGAAGAAACTTCCACGGGGCAGCAGCAGCGATTCTTTGGGATCGCCCAATTGCAAGCGGGCATAGTAAGTTTGCCCCGTGCGCATATTCTGCGGGGTCTCGCCCTCAAAAACCATTTCAACAGCAAAACGGCCATCTTTTACGTCGGGCAATACTTTACGGATTTTCAGTTTAAACTCCTGTCCCTGTCGTTCCAGAATGGCTGTTAGGCCTTCACGAACTTTATCAATATAATGTTCATCAATTTGAGCTACTACCTTGAATGAAGTCAGCACATGGATTTGGCCTAACCTGCCACCCTGAGGTATTGACTGTCCCAGTTCGGCATCTAAAATGGTCAACTGGCCATCTACCGGGGCTTTCACATTGAGTTGTTCTTGCTGCTCATGTACCAGTTTCAGGTTCTCCCCCATATTTTGCAGGTTGTATTCCATCTGCCCTACTTGAATTGACCGGTAAATGGAGTCCTGTTTCTGCCTTTCCATGTACAATTCATAAGAACGTTGTGCAAATTGGTAATCTTCCTCAGCTTTCAGAAAATCCTCTTTCGAGATAAGATGTTCAGCAAACAACACTTTGTTTTGATCAAAAGCCCGTTTTTTCTTTTTAATATCAAATTCCAGGTTAAGTAATTCACGTTTAATGTTCAGCCGCTCCTGTTCCATGGTAACCTGGGTATTGCGTAAAAAATTGGCCTTTTCAGCCAATTGGGCCTCACTGTTCAAAATATTCATGGTTAAATCGGGATTACTCAGGCGCAAAATCACCTCGCCCTGTTTCACCATTGAACCCTCTTCAACCACTTTTTCCTCCACGCGACCGCCAACCCGGGCATCAAGATAAATGGTAGCAATGGGTTCCACGTTGCCGGTAACAGTAATATAATCGTGAAAGATGCCATGTTCAACGGTTTCAATGGTTATTTTTTCAATATCTACCCTCAAGGTCGAAACATTCTTACGGATGAATGCCAGGTAAATTATTCCCAGCAGGAACAGAACCCCCAATCCAATATAAATATGTTGTGGGCGTATTCCTTTTTTCTTTTCAATTACCCGATCCATCGATTCTGTTGTTGTATTCATACTTTTAAGTTTTCGAAATGTGTGAGGTTTAAAGTTGCAATTCACTTAATTTGCATTACAATCCCGGTACTTTGGCACCCAGTTACCCTGCAACCTTAAGGTGTTCCCAATCCCCCCTCATATAAAATTCCAACATTTGGCGGTACATTCCATAAAGCAGTTTCGATTTTAATAGATTGGCTTTTGCCGATAGTACCTTTTGTTTGGCAGCTGAATATTCCGTTGGACTCGCCGATCCATTTTCCAATTTCTTTGCCATCTGTTTGTACGACAGCTCACTGTAGGTTAACATTTCCTGCGACGATAAAAACTCTTTCTCCGCCGATAATAAATCCTGATGTGTTTGAATTATCTGTGAATTCAGGGCTTCTTTAGCTTTTTCAAATGACAATTTCTGGTTTTCTAATAAAATCTTTTTGCGTTTTATGTTTCCACAACCCGAGGCTTGGTTAAAAATCGGTATCGAAACACCAACCTGAACGTATTCACTCTGGTTATTATTCCATTGTTTCCTAAAATCAGTTGAGTCATTACTGTTGTAATAACCGGTATTTAACCCTCCACTTAAATAAATCCGGGGCGAAAGGCTTCCCCTTGAAATAGCCAGATCTTTTTTAGCCGCTTGTACTAAAAAATCCTGCTGTTTCATTTCAGGAAGTTTACCAAGGGCCTGCTGATAAATACTATCAGCATTGGGTAATGATTCCATATATAATGATTCAACTCCCAAAGTATCTGTCAACAGCAATTCCGATTCGTTAAGGCGGAGCAATTGCTTGAAAGCAATAACAGCACCCATATAATTTCCTTCGGCTTGTGCAAGATTTAATTTATCGGCAGCCCAGTTACTTTTCAGTTCCTGAAGGATAACCGGTGAACCCCTCCCCAGATCGACCATCTGTTGCGAACGCTCTACCTCTTTACCCGATAAGATTACCTGTTCATTAGCCACCAACAGTAATCCCCTTGAATAAACTACGGTATAATAAGCTGAAAGAACATTCATAATTAGTTGATTTCTGGCTATTTCGTATCCTTGTTTCGAGGCATTTAACAAATATCGGTTGTATGAGATGGTGTTAACCTGCATCCAACCATTAAATAAATTTACTGATGATTCAATCCAGTAATTGTTAGTTAAAGTTTTATTAAACGTAATGTTATTATCGGCATCAACATTTCGCCCAAAATAAAGAGTGGCATAGGTTCCCATATTTAATCCGGGAAGCAACCCGGCAGTATTTTCAAGCATATTTACTTTTTGAGTTTGTACCTCAAGGGCTTTTTGGTTCAATTCAATGTTGTGTTCAATGGCGTAATCAATACACATAGGCAAATTCCAAACCTCCTGACACATTACCGGGCTATTTAACCCAAAAACTATAAACATTAAAATCAATTTAAAAACCATCGACAAAAGCGCATCTGGATTTGTATCCAACCTGTCGATAATTTTCTGTTTCTTGCTTTTCAAGATTGTAAGGGTTGTCATTCGTATTAATTATTCTATTTTATCGGGTTCTCAAAAATCAATGGCTGTGCCAGAAAATACAAATACCTGTTTTTATGACTTTTAGATAGACAGTAAAATTGAATCCTAAAAATAAGTGTCAAATAAATTTACACCACTTGTCGATATTTTTTACAGATTCTGTAGTTTTAAATTCTAATTAATTAAATTGTTGACATGAAAGGAAGAATCCTGATTATTGATGATAATAAAAGTGTCCTTATCGCACTTGAAATGCTTCTTCAGGAAGAGTTCCAAGAGGTATTCACCCTCAAAAGTCCGAACAACCTGATTTCGTTTATTCAGCAAAATGCCATTGATACTGTTTTGCTTGATATGAATTTTAAAGCCGGCATCAATACCGGAAACGAAGGAATGTATTGGCTCCAGCGTATTCACGAAATCGATCCAACGATAAGTGTTGTAATGATTACAGCCCATGGTGATGTGGAGTTAGCTGTAAAAGCTGTTAAACAGGGGGCTTTCGATTTTGTACTAAAACCCTGGGATAACCACAAACTAATTGCAACCCTAACCTCATCGCTTGAAATGCGAAAAAGCAAACAGGAAACGCTCCAATTGCGCGAGAAAACAAAAAACCTTAAAAACGAAATCAACCCTGCCGGACAAGCCATTATTGGGCAATCTGCAGCTATGCAAAAAGTCATGGATCTCATTCGGAAAGTAGCTTTAACCGATGCCAATGTTCTAATCACTGGCGAAAACGGAACAGGGAAGGAACTGGTAGCCCGCGAAATCCACCAGTTATCGAACCGAAGCAACGAGGTAATGGTCACCATCGACATGGGTTCTATCAGCGATACACTCTTTGAAAGCGAGTTGTTTGGCCACACCAAAGGATCATTTACCGATGCAAAAGAAAACCGCGCCGGAAAATTTGAAACGGCTCACAAAGGAACCCTTTTTCTTGATGAAATCGGGAACCTTCCACCTACCATGCAGGCTAAATTGTTAGCGGTTTTACAAAACCGCACCGTTACCCGCCTTGGTTCCAATTTACCCATTCCGATTGATATCCGGTTGATTTCAGCCACCAATAAAAACCTTGATGAAATGGTAAAAATCGGCTCTTTCCGTCAGGATTTACTTTACCGTATCAATACCATACATATTGAAATTCCTCCCTTGCGTGAACGAACAGGCGATATTTACTTGCTTGCACGGTTCTATCTCGACAGATATACCCGTAAATACAGCAAATCAGGAATAAAGATCGGTGATGAGGCCATTGAAAAACTAAACCTCTACCACTGGCCAGGCAATGTTCGCGAATTACAGCATGCGGTTGAAAAGGCTGTTATTTTAACCGATAAATCAGTAATCTCAGCCAACGATTTTGTCCTTCGCTCCGAACAGTCAATTTCACATATACTTCAAAATCAAACCATTGATGACATGGAAAAACAGATGATTCTGTCCCATATGGATAAAGAAAAAGGTAATCTGACCCTTGTAGCTAAAAACCTGGGCATCACCCGCCAGACACTATATAATAAATTAAAAAAATACAATATCTGAAAGAATGAACTTTAAGCATTTCTATAGGGGTGTTTTTATCCGGTTAACTGGCTTGGTACTGTTTTCAGGATTTACGGTTTACATTTATTTTATAATCAATAGCCCCATTTTTTCATTGCTTGGATTGATTATTACAATAACATTAATATTCAATACCCTTTTCTATTTCAACAATATCAACCGATGGATATCCTTTTTCCTGCTTGGTATCGAAAACGAAGATACAACCTTAAAAATACCTGCAAAAACAGGTAACAAAGCCATTGATGATGTTTTTGAAGGAATGAACCAGCTAAACGAACTTTTCCGTCAAACCAAAGTTGAAATCAATACTCAGGAGCAATATTACCGCTCCATCATTAACCAGTCAGCAACCGGGCTTTTCTCGGTTAATGGCCAGGGACGCATCAGCATTACCAACCCGGCGGCCGAGAAACTTACAGGCATCATTCCCTATCACCATGTGGGTTCGCTTGCGCGTATCAACGAAGCTTTACCGGTATTTATTATGGAATGCGAATCGCAAAGTTCAGTCTCGGTAATATTTGAAAACGATAAAGCCCAAAAATTACTGTTTAAACCCTCGTGCATTAAAACACCAAAAGAAACCATACGGGTAGTGGCTGTCAGCGATATTACTAAAGAGCTTGATAACCGCGAAGTGGAAGCCTGGATTAAACTGGCCCGAACCTTATCGCACGAGATTATGAATAACATTACACCTATTACCACCTTATCAAAAGTAATTGGTGGTTATTTTTATAAAGATGGTAAAAACCTGAACCTGGACGAATTGGAGCAAAAAACCATCGACAATACAGTTAAAGGGCTTGAAGTGATTGAAGAACGAAGTACCGGGTTGATGAAATTTGTCGAAAACTACCGCAAATTCACCAAACTACCCGAACCTCAGATGAAAACCATCGATTTAAATCATTTTATTGATGGCAACCTGATGGTTTGCAGCGGATTCAAATATTTTGGTCAGATAACTATCCAAAAACATATTGAACCGGGGATGACCTGTGTTTCTGACGAAAACTTGTTGTCACAAGTGTTTATTAATTTAATGAAGAATTCCATTGAAGCACAAAGCCAATATCAGGATGAATTTTCACCCATTATTAACATTAAAGTTGAGAATAAGTACCATGCCGTTAGTCTAACTGTAGCCAACAATGGACCCAGCATTCCGCCCGAACTCAGAGAGCAGATTTTCGTGCCTTTTTTTACCACAAAAGTTGATGGTTCGGGCATTGGTTTAAGTCTTAGTAAGCAATTGATGTTAAAAATGGGTGGTGATCTAATTCTATTGCCAACAAACGATATAACAATATTCGAAATCCGATTTTAAAAATCTTGAAAAGAAAAAAGGCATTTTCAGTTTCCTGAAAATGCCTTTTTTAGTATTTCTCTTAACTGATTATTTTACAACTAAATTGTTATCGCTTTGGGTCATTATAAAATTAACTGAAGTTTCTTTTCCTGCATTAACTACTTTAGTCTCGGTTTTATAACCTTTAAAAACCACTTTCATTTCATGTTTACCTTTAGGAACATTTAAGCTATAAGTCCCATCTTCGTGAGTATAAGTACAAATATCGGTATTTTCAATAAAAACATATGCAAGAGCTACAGGCTGAGAAATCCCATTAACTGTTTCAACTACTTTTCCCTGAACTGTTTTACCTTCGCTCTCGAACGATTTTGCTTGTGCAGCTACAATCACCAATACAAATAATATTGAAATTAATGTTTTCATCTTAACTTAAATTTTATGCTACAAAAAAAGATTATTAAGGTTACTTGTCGGTGAATTGAATATTAATAATATGTTAATTGTTTATTTCTTTGGTTAAGTATGCGGAATATTCTATAAAGCAAGAAAAGCTTTCGGGGAGAAAGCTTTTCTTTATGATAATCAGGCAGTATTCTTAGAAAAATTTTACCAAAGGAAAGGTATAACAACAAACAACATTTAACAACTATTTTTAACCACGTGCCTGATTAATATTTTTATCTCAAAAAGAGTGCCAGAAAAAACCACAATTAAAAATTATTTTTATTATTCTACTTTATCATGTACTCATAATAAACGTTTTGAATAATAAAATGTTACTCGGCAATCTAAAATTATTTAAATTTTTTTAGATGATAGGGTAAGGTGCAGAAGTACAACAAATAAAGTCCTTTGACTTAATATTTATTTCCTACTTTTAATACAAACAGTTAGATACGAAGAAATTATACTCAGATGGAGACATTAAATTTTGTGGGTCTAAATTGAACAAGTAAAATTTCTTGGATTGTACGGAATCCTTGATTGCATGGTTTTTTAAAGCTGAATTATTCGTTGGGAAAGATTTCTCGCGATTCCAAAAAAAATCTGAAAAAATATCTCTTTAAAACAATTCAGGATTACATATCTAAAGTTGGGATTATCTGCTTATAATCAACCACTTTAATATCCTTGTAATAAAAATTGATGATATCGATAAACGAATAGTTTTGCCTTGCCATCTGCATGGCCCCTTCTTGTGAAAGGCCTACCCCATGCCCGTAGCCCCGTCCTTCAATCAAAATATAGTTACCCTCCGGTTTCATTGAAAACCAAGTAGATCGGAATCCGAAATCCTGCCTGATTTTCTTTAAAGGAAGCGTATCGTCATTGTACATGTAATATTTTAAACGCTGAGGCTGTTCAAAATAGAGGTTGTCAATCCGGGACACATCGTTATCAATATCCAGCCCGTTATCCTGCAAATATTTCAACCAATCATTTACTGGGATGGTATCTGTCCATGAAGTATTTTTTTGCTCCAGGCTGAAAGGATCTTCAATAGCTTTTAAATAGCTGGTAGGGTTCAACCAAACATCTTCTGAGTTAATGGTTTTTCCGCCTGAATTGGAGTGAAAAGCAGCAGTAATTAATCGGTAAGATGAATCGACAATGACTAGTCCCGTGGTATATAATACCGCCTGTTTTATTTGTGAATTCTTCAGACTCATCCCTTTATATACCTGATGGTAAACATCGTCGCCGATAACATAATTATTGATTCCCTGACGGCTGATCTGCTCCAATAAATAGGTGCGGCTAATGATAGCTTGCGATTTGTAAAATTCAAAAGGAGCTTTGGGGCCTGCTTCGGCCTCTACAACTCCTGCCAAATAACTTTCAATATCGACCAAGTTGGTAATCTTAAATTGCTGATCCGTGTTGGTAATGATCAGATTTCCCTCATAATATCGGGGACCCAGTGCAGGATAAGCAGGTTCGGCTTTAAACGAGTTTTGTCGGGCAATGCCCTCAAAAAAGATGGTCTTAAAAACTCCCAAGTGCTGATCTTGATCCCAAACACTTAAAGAATCGCCAACCAACGTAAAGTAAACGATTTGGTTTTTTTTCAACCGGTAAATATTCCCATTTTCAGTTGAGAATTGGTATTTGCCTTCGATGGGACTAACCACCAATGTTTTAATATTAAATTGGTTGAAAAGATCAATTTTAACAGTAAACGCACTGACAGTTTCTGCAGATGCAGCAAGGAAAAAGATTGTAATCCATTGTTTCAGGCTAGGAACTGGCAGCATACTATGAGACTCTTATACTTTTTAAATCGTGATACATTAATGCGGCTGCTTTTTGTGATGCTCCCGGTTCACCCATTTGTTCCCTTAGCCGTTGATAATGGCTAAGCATACTGCTTCGGTAGGCTTGATTATGAAGAATCAAATCCAATTCTTTCACCAGAAATTCCTTTTTAAAGGTATTTTGGGTCAACTCTTTTACAGCTTCATGATTTAAAATCAGATTTACCAACGATATCCATTTTACCTTTATCAGTTTTCGGCCAATTTTATATAACAAAGTCCCGATATTAGTGGTATAGCAAACAATTTGCGGAACGTTAAGCAAGGCTGTTTCCAGCGTGGCAGTTCCAGAGGTGACTAATGCCGCATTGCTGTGTTTTAGCAATTCGTAGGTTTGATCGAACAAAATAGGTATCTCATGTGGGCCAATAATTTTTCGGTACAATTCAAGATCAATGGCAGGAGCGCCAGCAATCACAAATTGGTAATTGGGAAAGAAATGGCTCACTTCAATCATCACCGGAAGCATCAGCTTAATTTCTTGCTTCCTGCTCCCCGGCAATAAAGCTATTAATGGCTTTGAATTTAATTGATGCTGCTTCGTAAAATCGTCAAAAGGCTGAAAATAATCCCTATGAGCATCAATGGCATCATTGACCGGATTGCCCACATATTGAACATTGAATTGATATTTTTTATAAAACTCGGTCTCAAAAGGAAGGATGGTAAACATTTTATCGACATACTTCTTTATTTTCTTGACCCGGTTGGTCTTCCAGGCCCATATCTTGGGCGAAATATAATAATGTACGCGGATGCCTTTGGATTTGGCAAAAGCAGCAATTTGCAGGTTAAATCCGGCATAATCAATCAAGATGACTACATCGGGGTTGAATTTCAAAATATCGTTTTTACAAAGAATCAGGTTTTTTGCAATAGCCCTTATGTTCAATACCACCTTAACAAAACCCATAAAAGCTAGTTCTTTGATGTGTTTTACCGGCTCACCACCATACACACTCATCAAATCGCCTCCCCAAAAACGGAATTCTGCCTCCTGATCAATCTCTTTAAGTGACTTCATCAGGTTTGAACCATGTAAATCGCCACTGGCCTCTCCAGCAATCAAGTAGTATTTCATCGCGATAATTTACTAGATCATGTATAGGATTAACACAAATATTCCATAAAACAGGGTGACGAGCAAAAGCCCCCGTGCCTGATTCAGCTTGTTGAATTTTGACCACAAAAAAAACAGCCCGGCTCCTGGCAACAAACTTACCGATACAATTTTGTAGAGCACTCCGGTAAGCTGGAAATGCTCAATACAGCCCATAAACGAGCCGCACCTTGTGGCAGAATAAAACAAAAAAGCCACAACCAGGATGATGGGTAAAAGAGCTCCAATAAGAACTCCGGTAGAAACTTTATCATTTGTAAAAAGACTCATGATACATCACAGTTAGGTTTTCTAGTTTTTTAAGATTCTCGTGGTCGGTAAAATCAGTACGCACAGGCACAATAGAAGCATAATTGTGGTCAAGTGCCCATTCGTCGGTATCGGTGGAACCATTTTCGTTATTCTTAAAATTTCCGGTTAACCAGTAATATTCCCCACCATGAGGGTCAACCCTTTTTTCATATTCTTCTTTCCAAACCCCACGGGCCTGACGGCAAACTTTAATTCCCTTAAAACTGGATTCATCAATTACCGGGAAATTCACATTCAGGCAGGTATAATCGGGCAATCCATTTTTAAGTACCTGAAGAAAAATGCCTTCGGAATATTTTTTGGTTAAGCTAAAATCGGCATCCATGCGATGGGAACACAACGAAAAACCAATGGAAGGTATTTTATTTAAACTTCCTTCGATGGCGCCACCCATGGTTCCTGAATAAATTACACTTATAGAAGAATTTGAACCGTGATTGATTCCTGAAACCAAAATATCGGGTTTCCGATCCACCAATTGGTTGATGGCCATTTTTACGCAATCTACCGGAGTCCCATTCAGTTTATAAAAGGTTACTCCGTTGGTTTTTTCCAAAAGTGTTAAACGTAGCGGTGTTTTAATTGTTATGGCGTGCGACATCCCCGACACACCAACTTCTGGCGCAACCACGAGCACTTCGCCATAAGGTTTTACCATGTCGATGAGGTTGTGCAGGCCAGGAGCAAAATATCCATCATCGTTCGTAACCAGGATGAGGGGTTTTTGTACTTTTTCCAAAATGTAACTGAATTAAATTAAACTTTTGCAAATATAAACGCTTTAAAATGTAAACAATTAGGCCTGACCTAGAATCTTCGATCTAAATTATTAACCAAGATGGCCCGGCATGCAAACACCACAGTAAAACAATGGATTTTTGATAAGCCATGGATAATCCAATTTTAGAAAGCTCAAACCCCCTGATAAATCTGTTTGTCCTTATTGAGATTCTAAAAAAAACTTTACTTTTGTTGCTCGTAAATACAAAAAACAAGCTTTCTTATGAACTTATCGTACAATTGGTTAAAGCAATACCTGCCCATTGATTTGGAACCTCAAAAACTATCTGAGATATTAACCAGCATTGGTCTCGAAGTGGGTGGATATGATTCCTTCCAATCGGTTAAAGGAGGTTTGGAAGGCTTGGTGATAGGTGAGGTGCTGACATGTGCTCCACATCCCGATTCAGACCATCTTAGCTTAACCACGGTTGATTTAGGCGATGGAAACCCGATCCCAATTGTGTGTGGAGCCAAAAATGTAGCCACGGGACAGAAAGTAGTGGTTGCAACCATTGGAACAACCCTCTATCAGGGGAACGAAAGTTTTGCCATAAAGAAATCGAAAATCCGAGGAGCCGAATCCATGGGCATGATCTGTGCCGAGGACGAAATAGGGATTGGCACCTCACACGATGGCATCATGGTTCTACCCAAAGAAGTTCCGGCAGGGACTTTGGCAAAAAATTATTTCAACATGGAAGACGACATTGTGTTTGAGGTTGACCTAACACCCAACCGGATTGATGCAGGCTCTCATGTAGGCATTGCCCGTGATGTTGCAGCGTATTTAAAACAAAAGCAAGATATCGAGTACCACTTACCTTCGGTGGATTCGTTCAAGGTGGACAACCATAATTTGGACATTAAAGTTACTTTAGAAAACCCTGAAGCCTGTACCAGGTATGCCGGTATTAGTTTAACCGGTTTAAAAGTGAACGAATCCCCCGGATGGTTAAAAAACAGGCTCAAAGCCATTGGTTTAAATCCAATCAACAATGTGGTGGATGTCACCAATTTTGTACTTCATGAATTGGGGCAACCGCTCCATGCTTTTGATGCCAAACAAATTGTCGGCAACAAAGTAATTGTTAAAACGTTACCTGAACCCACACCTTTTTTGACCCTCGACGGACAGGAACGGAAGCTGAGCCAAACCGACCTGATGATTTGCAACCAGGACGAGGGAATGTGTATTGCCGGCGTTTTTGGAGGAATAAAATCCGGCGTAACTGAGGCAACCTCAAGCATTTTTCTCGAAAGTGCCTGTTTTAACCCTGTTTATGTGCGTAAAACAGCACGTCGTCATGGGCTAAATACCGATGCATCATTCCGTTTCGAGCGGGGAGTTGATCCAAATAGTACCATTTATGCGCTAAAAAGGGCTGCACTTCTGATTAAAGAAGTTGCCGGAGGTGCCATTAGTTCTGAGGTTGTGGATATTTACCCGAGTCCGGTGGCCGATTTTGAAGTCAATTTACGGATGAGTCAGATTGAGCGTCTGATTGGAGAAAAACTGCCAAAAAACACAGTTGTTAAAATACTTAATTCCCTTGAAATAAAGATTGAAAAAGATTTGGGCGATTCGCTTTTGGTAAGAGTCCCCCCATACCGTGTGGATGTGAGGCGTGAAGCGGATGTGATAGAAGAGGTTTTACGGATTTACGGGTACAATACCGTACCTATCAGCAAACAGGTAAATGCTGCAATAACGTATGCCCCCAAACCAGACCCAAATGTATTGAAGGAACTTATCTCGAATCAATTAAGCAGTGCTGGTTTTAACGAAATGATGGCCAATTCTTTAACAAAATCCGGCTATTACGAACCGCTTCAAACCTTGCTCAAAGAACATTCAGTGCGCATTGTAAACCCTTTAAGCCAAGACCTGGACAGTTTAAGACAAACGTTACTATTTGGATTTTTAGAGGCGATTGCTTTTAACACCAACCGCCAATATGCCGATTTAAAACTTTTTGAATTTGGCAACACCTACTTTTTCAATGCCTCACAAGAATCGGGCAATCCTTTGGATAGATATTCTCAAAACGAAAAGTTAGCTCTGGCCGTGACCGGGAACCGTTCACCTGAATCGTGGGTGACTAAGCAGGAGAAAGTGAGCTTTTTTTACCTAAAAAAACAGGCGGAACAAGTTTTTGAACGGTTAGGAGTGGATTTGAATAAACTGGAATTTACCCACTTCTCCGACGAATTATTTTCCGATGGGTTTGTTTGGGAATACCAGAAAAACAACCTTGGACAGATTGGTTTACTTCAGAGGAAAGTTGCCAAAGAATTCGAACTGAAAAATGAAGTTTTTTATGCCGAGTTGGATTGGGAACGGTTACTGAAAACAACCCGTAATTTTAAAGTTGAATATTCTGAATTACCAAAATACCCTGAAGTACGAAGGGATTTATCGCTATTGCTCGATTCTAAAATTACTTTTGAGGAGTTAAAAATTGAGGCTTACAAACAGGAACGGAAACTATTAAAAGCAGTCTCCCTTTTTGATGTATATGAAGGTGATAAGTTGGGTGCGGGCAAAAAATCATATGCTTTAAGCTTTATCTTGCAAGATGAGTCGAAAACGCTTACCGACAAACAAATCGATAAGATTATGGAAAACTTGATCAAGAATTTCGAATCCAAGTTTGGAGCCAAACTTCGTTAATCCAAAGGAATAAAACCTCATGCACCGGATCGAGATTTTACAAGGCGATATAACTAAAATTAAGGCAGATGCCATTGTAAATGCCGCCAATCAAAGCCTTTTAGGCGGAGGGGGAGTCGATGGGGCCATTCACCGGGCGGCAGGCCCTCAGCTTTTGGATGCATGTCGACTTTTGCATGGATGCCCCACTGGTGAAGCTAAAATTACCAATGGGTTTAATTTACCTTCACCGCATGTGATACATACGGTGGGGCCTGTTTGGCATGGAGGTAAAAAAGGAGAGGCGGAATTGTTGGCCAGTTGTTATACCAATTCCTTAAAGGTAGCCCGATCAAAACACCTGAAAACCATCGCTTTTCCAAACATTAGTACCGGCATTTACGGATACCCAAAACCCGAAGCCGCAAAAATTGCACTCTCCGTGGTTAAAAATTTTCTGAAAAAAGATCGTTCTTTCCAGAAAGTTATTTTTGTTATATTTGAAGAGGAGAATTTTAAGATTTACCGAGATCTTTATAAAATTAACGACTAAAAAAGGGAATTTTGGGGTATTTAAAGATAGACGCGACTGAGGATAGTCCAGAGGTATTATTGGATGCAGATTTATCCATTTTCCAGATCATGGGGAATTCAACACCTGAGGATGTCAATCAGGTGTATAAGCCGATTATTGATTGGCTTGAGACAGATGGTAGCCATCTAGATCATTGTCAATGCAAGCTATTTTTTAGATACCTGAGTTCTTCTTCACACCATATGGTTTTTAACATGCTTCGCAAATTAAATTCCATGCACAACCGGGGGCGCAAGCTAACTATTGAATGGGCCTATGAAAATATTGATGATGATATGCTGCGTCTGGGTCTTGATTTTTCTTCCATTCTTGAAATTCCATTTGAGTTCAGTCCACGAAATTAACCTTCATGATCACATTACTTATTGTTATTGGCACGGCAGTTTTTTCAATTGTCGCATTCAATCAGCCTGAACTGATGTACAAGTACAACTTCAATGCTTATCAGGTGATTCACCGGAAACAATGGTATCGGTTGTTTACGCACGCTTTTTTACATGCAAATTGGGAGCACCTCATCATAAACATGTTGGTGCTTTATTCCTTTGGTCAGGCACTTGAATACTACTTCTATGCATATATTGGGGAAAACATCATCGGATTGTATTTATTGGTCTATTTTGGTGCCATCGTGGCATCATCTATTGCCTCGCTGATTAAAGAAAAAGACAATTACCATTACAATGCCGTTGGTGCATCGGGAGCAGTTTCTGCTATTACTTTTGCCTGTATCTTTTTTGAGCCCACCCATAAGATACTTTTCATGGCATTCATCCCTATCCCCGGGATTGTATTTGGGATTTTATATTTAGTGTATTCGTGGTATATGGGCAAACGAAATGCTGATAACATTGGACATGACGCACATTTCTGGGGGGCGGTCTTTGGATTTGTATTTCCTACTTTGATAAAGCCGGAACTTTTAATTTCTTTTTTCGAGAAATTGATGCCTTAACCGCAGTATTTTTATGTTTATGAGAAAAGTGGTTTTTTTGGACCGTGATGGTGTCATTAATGATGATACCGGGCATTATTACATTTATAAACCCGATGATTTTGTATTCAACAAAGGTTTGATTGAATCTCTTCAAACTCTAAAATTACACGGATTTGAGTTTGTGGTTATTTCAAACCAAGGAGGCATCTCACGGGGAACTTACACCAAAGATGATGTTGAAAAGATTCATGTTAAGATGATTAGGGAATTGAAATTGAACAACATTCAATTACTTGCGGTCTATTACTGCCCCCATCACGACAAAATTGAGAAATGCCTTTGCCGGAAACCAAACTCCTTGATGATAGAAAAAGCCATGGCACGGTTCCAGATTGACCCTAAACTTTCTTATTTGATTGGAGACAACTCAAAAGATGTGGAAGCAGCACACAAAGCAGGGATCAAGGGAATAAAAATTGATACAAACCAAAGTATTCTGACTGTTTTAGATCAAATAATAAAATGAATAAGGACGCGAACATCCTATCTGTTGACAAAAACTATATTTTAGCCAGCGAATATTTCTTTGATATTACCAATAGGGCTTTTAGGTATGGAGATGGCTTTTTTGAAACCATGCATGCCAACGGAAGTCAAGTTCAGTTTATTGAAGATCATTGGGAACGGATGTTGCAGGCTGCTAATATTTTGCAAATTCATCTCCCGGAATACCTTAACCTTGAATTTTTAAAACGTCAGATTTCCGGATTGTTAACCCGCCTCAAGTTATTTCAGGCAGCTAGGGTTAAGCTGATGGTCATTCGTGATTCTGAAGGTTTGTTTATTCCCGCATCCAGCAATTGTCAGATTATTATCGAGGCTTCTTATTTAGGCAAAGGCCCCTATGAATTGAATGATAAAAGCTTGATTATTGGTATCTTTGATGAATTTCAGAAACCTAAAATACCATACCTTACCATAAAATCATTAAATGCCCTTCCCTATATTTTAGCGGGGATTTACGCCCGGGACCACCAATTGGGTGATGCGCTGTTGATTGATAACAAAGGATTCTTGGTTGAAGCTACTTCGTCGAACCTATTTCTTGTAAAGGAAAAGAAAATGATAACCCCTGCTTTAGATACAGGTTGCGTGAATGGGATCATGCGCAAACAGGTAATTAAAGCCGCATCAACACTTGGGTACCGCATTGACGACTATGCCTTGCTAACGAAAGAGGATTTGCTTGAGGCCGATGAAGTTTTTTTAACCAATGCTGTTATTGGAATCCGGTCGGTTACGGCCTTTGAAAAGCGAAGGTATTTTAAGAAAAATGCCAGTAAATTGCTGGCAGAATTGAACCGGATGGCTTTTAGTTCATCCCGGGATTAATGGGGGAATTAGCCCACAAAGCATAGGAGTCGCCCAGCTCGTGCAGCAATTCTTTCCAGGAGTTTTGGTGTGCATTCATGATTTGGCTCGCTTTAATATCGGAAACAATCCAAAACTTATCATCAATCTCCTGTTGCAATTGATTGGGAGCCCAACCGCTATAACCTAAGAAAAACCTGATTTCATTGGGTTTTATCAACCCATCGGCAATATGTTTTTTTAAAAGTTCGAAATCGCCACCCCAGAAAATGTTCTTCTTAATTAACGTACAATCGGGGAACAGGTCAGCTCGGGTGTGTAAATAGTGAATGGTTTCGGGATTCACGGGGCCGCCCATGAAGCAAGGTGCTGAAAAAGTTGGAAAGTCAGGAAACAGATCATTAAAAGGGACGTCGATGGGTTTGTTCAAAATATATCCAAGAGTACCGTCTTTTTCGTTATGCTCGGTAATTAGTACCAAGGAGCGACCAAAATAGGAATCGGGCGAAAAAGGTTCGGAAATAAGGCATTTACCTTTCCCTACCTGCGAAAGGTGATGATTAATGTTGAATAAATTCATTTCGAGTGCCATAAATCCGTCTATCTATTGAATTTCAATAGTAAATTTAAAACTATTTTGCAGGAAAAGAAGAAGTCTTAAAAAGTTTTTTAAACACGAGGTAAAGCGATGAATCTTTCGTGGTGGGATTTCCAAATCTTGAAACCCACACAATCCATAAGAACAAAATAGTTGGGTACATAAACACGGGGGTTACCACGTCGTGAATCAGGGTGGTTTGTGTGGGTTGATGGTACTGCCCGATAACTATTATGATGGCCCTTACAGAATTTACCCAGGTTATAAGCAGAATGCCTGCAGGCAGATACCATATTTTATGATAATACCGGCCAAATTGCAGCAGCACGAAAACCATAAAAAACAAAAGGTACCGGAACCCGAGACACCCAAAAGCAAAAATAACACCTTGAGTTCCTTCAATCCCAAGATGATTGCTAAATACAAATGTATCGAAACCTAATAAATGTAGTTGAAAATCGGTAAGCCAGACCAGAATTTGACTGTAATAAGCAGTAATACATGAATTTTTTATAGGATCGGAAAAGAATGGAAAGTCCATCAGTAAAGATGAGATTAACCAGGAAAAGAAAAAGGCAAAAAGGTATTGAAGGATTTCTTGGATTAACGATTCCGATAATTTGAGTCTATTCACGGGTTTAATCTGCATGAACAGTTCTATTTGTTTTCTTCGCGGATGCGCTTAATCAAATAGGCAGAACTACCAATTAATAAAAAAGCCAGCCCCCCGGAAATAGGAATAGGGTTTCCTCCCGATCCGGCTGTTGGATTGGGAGGCGTCAAGGCTTTTCCATTTTTGCTCCAACTGTTGTCTTTAGAAAATTTTGTTTTACTAAAGTTCCCATTCTTGTTGCTCGGGGGTGGCGGTTGGCCATCGGCAAACAGGTAAAATGGAAAGACAATTAGAATCAATACAGAAGCAATATATTTTGTTACTTTTCTGATCATTAATTAAATCCCGCTTAATCCGCAAAAGTGATAAAAAAAATGTTATTCAACAACTACTTTTTGAGTAGCTATCTGATTACCAACGATAAATTTTAGAATATAGGTGCCTGAACTTAAAACATCAATAGACTGATTATCTGTATTTATCATCTCAATGTTGCCAACCAAACGACCTGCTATATCATACAAATAAACCGAAGTCTGGTTTACGAATATTTTTGATGATTTTATGAATATGGTTTTTTCTTTGGTGTATGTCCATATATTCAAATCCAACTTTTCCTCCGGAACAGATACCGCATTTTTAGTTAGCACTAGCTGGAAACGATCGTCAACATCATTGGACAAGTGGCACTCGTATTCTTTGGTCCGTAAATTTGTATAGGTTTGGTTCAATGCATCGTAGAGATAAATATACACATCATTGGGAATACCCGAAACCTCCGACATTTTGAACATAACATTACCTGTACTTCCTGGAGTAGCCCCCATTGAAAAAATCAATTGATTGGTTGTTGTTAACTCCAACAGTTTGTTTTCATGATAGGTGTCGATTGCCAGATAGCTTTCATTGTTTACAAAATAAACTTCGGGCATATCTTCATTGGTTGCCAGCAATTTTAATGCATCATAATTGGAATCATAGTTATCGGTGGCATCGGCAAAAAATAATAGAACTGCATCGTTTGAAAATTGATCATTTGTTGATTCAATCCGGATTAATTGTTTTTCGGCATTAGCTGTTTTTTGGAAGCTTTGGGTGTTCGGAACCCTGACTTCATTGGTCATTGCCAATGAACCATTACCGGAGGCATGCACGAAAAAACCTTGAGCCGAAGTAATATAAGGGCTACCGCTACCTGTTCCGGTACCGGTTGCTGACGACCAGGTTGAATAGCTCCCCGAACCCGAATTATAAGAATAGGCAGTTGGATCAACATTCGTTAAACCCCAACCCGATTCTGCATCCCAATCAATGGTACATGGGTATGGATTACCAACCAAATTCCAACCAAAACTATCATCACCGGGTGAGCTATTAATTACATTAATATTTTGATTGCCATTATTTAAGCTTCCCGCGAAGCTAATCATATTGCTTCCACTTCCCTGCAATACTGAAATTCCTTGCATAACTCCCACGGAAGAAGCAGTGGTTAAATGTTCCCAAGCTGCATTTACCTCATCATAAGCATTGGCATAATATCCTGTAAATAAAGAAATGGCTGGGCCCGATATTGGATACGAAACCAAATGCCAGTTTCCTGAAGAAATGTAGCGTTCTAAAGTAGAAGTCCCCCCTACATTCAGGCTTCCTGTTCCGGGAATGACAACCGCTCCATTGGCTCCAGAACCTGATGGGCTTTGCAATAAAAGATTATTGGTTACGGTCATGCTTCCGCCATCATTTATGGTTAGGTTTGCCGCAGGTTCAATGGTTAAGTAATCAACGGAGTAACCCGATGAGATAACCGGATAGTTTGCAGCGCCGGTGGCAATAATGACCGATTGACCAGAACCTGGGACACCCGAAGGGGTCCAGTTGTCGGCAGTTCCCCAATCGTTTGAGGAAGAGCCATCCCAAGTGGCGGTACCTAACGTGTTGAAGTTATTTGGATTATTGGTAGTGTCTGATGAATGGTACAATGTGTTGGCCCCAGTGTTGTTGTATTCAAGGACTTTGAAATAATAAGTGGTACCCGCAATCAATCCTGTTACCGTTACAGAATTGCTGCTGCCATTATAAATAACCTGCTCACCGGAACCATAAACAGTATTTGCTGTAGGATCGGTACCATTATAACCTGAAAAACTCGATGTGGTATTTATGGCGCAAATCCGGTTGTCGCCATTGCCCACATCCCAGGTCAATGATATTGAATTTGATGTTGTTGCTGTTGTTGAAATGTTTGCAGCTTGCATAGTGGGCGCCAGCTTTAAGGTGGATTGACTTGATGGATTACCTGTTGCAGTAGTAGTTAGGTATTTCTCAAATCCACTTGGGTTGTTGTATTCAAATACCTGAACCCAATAAGTTTTATTCGCGCCCAAATTTGTAACAGAAACAGAATTCCCGGTTCCGTTGTAAACCGTGTAATAGCCCGATGTTCCTAATTGTCGTCCTTTTGAAGTCCAGTCGGTACTGGCATTATATGTGGTGTCTTCTTTCGGGTTTTCAATTGTACCTTGGTCAGTTTCGCGCATGGCTACTATTCGGCCTTCACCATCACCAATAGTCCAGTTGATGGTAAATGAAGTAGTCCCTACCGAAGTAAAACCGATAGCAGAAGCCTGAACAGTAGGCTCAAGTTTCTCTCCGGTAGTTCCATTGGTAGCTGGGCCATCCGAAGTCCGGTAATTGATAAGCCCTGTATTGTTGTATTCAAATATTTGGAAATAATATTGCGTAGAGGCCAGCAATCCGGTCACTTCCACACTTGTTCCGGTACCCGCGTAAACTACAAAATTACCGGTTCCGATTTCACTCCCTGAACCAAAGGTTGCGTTAGCTGAATAAGTGGTTGTATTTACAGGAGCACCATTTACAGCACTTCCCTGCTTGGCAAGAATAATACGGCCGGTTCCGCTACCACTTGTAAAACCTAGGGTGAGGCTACTTGAACCAGCCAGGGTTACTGAAAAGCCAGAGGCCTGAATGGTTGGAACCGAATCTAAGGTAAAGGAACTGCTTGGGTTTCCTGTTGCAGTTGTGGTAAGGTAATCTGTGTTGCTTCCTGTATTGTTATATTCAAAAGCCCTAAAATGATACTCATTGTTTTGGGTTAGGCCAGTAACTATGACAGATGTCCCGGTTCCTTTGTAAACCACAAAGTTTCCGGTTCCAATTTCTGTCCCACCTCCAAAAATAGAATTTGCTACTTGACCATAAGAACCATCCGATGGAAATTGATCCACTGGAGCTCCTTGGTGCGCCAATAGAATTACTCCATCATTGTTGACTGCATCCCCTCTTGTCCAGCTCACAGAATAGTTAGTGCTTGCCTGACTTGAAAATGTGATAGCACTTGCCTGAACGGTAGGTTCTGTCTTTATCGTGGTTGTGTTGGATGAAGCTCCCGAGGATGTCAGGTAATTACACGATGTGGCTGTTCCGTTGTACTCATAGGCACGGAAATAATAGGTTGTATTGGGGTTTAACCCAGTAACGGTAACACCAGTTCCAACACCGTTGTAAACCACATAATGTCCGGTGCCAATTTCATCTCCTGTGGCAAAAACTGAATTATCGGTATAACCCGCTCCATCGCTTGGATCAGTGACAATATCCGTAGCTTCATGGGCAATAACAATGCGGTTGCTGCCATCGCCTGAAGTCCAACTTAAAGTTGCTTGCGTAGAACCCACGCTTGAAAAAGAAATAGCACTGGTTTGAGAAGTTGGTTCTGTAGCCAGCGAAGAGCGCGACGATGGATTGGTTGTACCATCATTGGTTTGATAGTATGGATCGGTAACCGGAGTATTGTATTCAAATACTTTAAAGGAATAATTGGTGTTTGGGGTCAAGTTGGTAACATCCACGTAATCGGGGGTATTACCATTATAAACGACATATCCTGAACCAATGGCTGTGCCACTGCCAAAAACAGTATTAGCGGTATATGTAGTAACATCAACAGGATTTTCGCCGGCGGTAAAACTACCGGCAACTCCAACAACCAGCACATTTTGACCTGAACCACGCGTCCAGCCCACCCGGTATCCAGTAGAGGACAAATTCGTAAACGTTACATTCGAAGCCTGTGTTACCGGTTTTCCCATCAAAGTAGTGACAGAATCGGGATTATCGGTTCCATCGGGCAATAGATAATTTATGCTTCCGCCTGATCCGGAATATTCAAAAACTTTAAGATGGTATTCAATTTCGGGTGTTAAACTTGTAAGGGTTATGCCTGCAACATCACCAACAGCAACCACATAGTTTCCAGAACCTAATTGTGAACCCGAGCCAAAAGCAGCATTTGCGGTATACGTGATGCCATCCACAGGATTTGAATCTACAGCAGTTCCCGATTTACAAAGGACAACTCGTCCGGTACCGCCGGTACCAGCTGTCCATGAAACATCAGTCTGAGTGGAGCCCGTGTTTGTAAATAAAATGTTGCTGGCCTGGACCGTGGGTTCTGTTCCCGTTGTAGATTGGGTTAAAGGATTGTTGGTGTCATCGCTTGTAAGATAACCTGTATAGGGTTCCCCATTATTGAATTCAAAGGCTTTAAATACATATTCGGTGTTTGAGCTTAATCCTGAAACAGTTACGGTAGTTCCAGTTCCAGTGTAAACGGCATAAACCCCTGTTGCAATGGTCTCTCCACTTCCAAACACCGTGTTGTCGGTATATGCCGATCCGTCTGTTGGCGTTTCTGGTAACGTAGTTCCTACCTTAGCCACAATTAAAACACTATCCCCATTCCCACGGGTCCAATCTAGAGTCATTCCATCGGTAAGGATATTGCTAAATACCAATTGAGTGGATTGAATTGTGGGCGCACCTTTTGGAGTAATTGTATCCGCCGGGTTTCCGGTTCCAAAGCCATCTGTTTTGAATAAGATGTTTGCACCCGTATTATTGTATTCGAATATTTTAACATAATAAGCAGTATTGGCTAGTAAGTTAGTTACAGTTACTGAATTTGAACTTCCGTTATAAACCACATAGTTTCCGGTACCAATTTGGTCACCGCTTCCAAATACAGTGTTTGCCGTGTAGGTAGTTCCATCTGAAGGCACTCCATTGACAACCGAACTTTGTTTAACCAGAACTATTCTGTTGTCTCCTGAGCCACTTGTCCAGTTTATGGTCATTTGGTTGGCCTGGATGCTTGAAAACGTAATATTTGAGGCTTGAGTGGCAGGTGCCGCTTTAAGCGTTGACTGGCTCAACGGATTGTTTGCCGCGGGATTGGTATTGTAATCGGTGTTAGCACCTGAGTTGTTCGATTCGCACACCATAAAGTAGTAAGTAGTTCCTATAGTCAATCCTGTTATATTGGCACTGGTACCTGAACCGGAATAAAGTACATAAGTATTGTTTCCCAAATTACTTCCTGAGCCAAACGCCAGATTTGCGGTATAAGTAGAACCATCAACTGGAAAGTCAGAAATGCTGCTACCTTCACGGGCAATTAAAACCGCTCCCTCACCATCGCCTGTAGTCCAATCAACCGTAAGGGTTGTATTTGCAATGTTGCTAAAAACAAGATTGGAAGCTTGTGTAGGTTGACCTTTTAAGGTTATTGTATCATCGGGATTAGTCCCGGCAGGGTAACCATCAATCTTATAGTTTGTTAAAGCGCCACTATTGTTGTATTCATAAACCTTAAAGTGATATCTGGTTTCGGCTGACAGTCCAGTTACCGTAACCGATGTACCGGTTCCTTTATAAACCACATAGTTGCCAACTCCTGTTGTACCTGAACTTCCAATGTCAGTATTTGCGGTATAATCGGTATTATCTGAAGGATTGACCTCTGAAGTGCCATCAGCACGGACTACAACCATCCTTCCGTCACCATTTCCTGCTGTCCATGATGCTCCAACTGATGAAGAACCTACACTGGTAAAGTTAATGTTGGATGCCTGCGTGGTGGGCTCCGGTTTTAAAGTAGCCTGTGAGTTCGGGTTATTTCCTGCTGGGAATCCATCAGTCCGATAATCACGATAAGTGCCATCTATTAAATATTCATAAACTTTAAAATGATAGGTCAATCCCTCCTGGAGGCCTGTAACCGTAACATTATCATTGTCGCCTTTTGCAACCACATAATTCCCGGTACCAATTTGGGTACCCGAGCCAAATGTAGTGCTGGATGTATATTGCGTACCATCTACCGGATCGCTGTCAACCGCGCTGCCCTCTTTTACCAGGACAATCCTGTTACCACCGTTCCCTGCTGTATAAGATGCAGTAATTGAATTGGACTGAATGCCTGAAAAAACAATATCAGAAGTTTGGGTAATGTTATTTGTTGAAAATGAATTATCACCTCCATAATAGGTAGTTGAACCATCGGTGCCTTTAATTCTAAAATGATAAGTTGTTCCAAATTGAAGTCCTGTTAAGGCCCCTGTCAAGGTTGTTCCATCTGTATTAGTAAAACTGGGAGTTGCAGCTTGTTCATTCCCATAACTTGTTGTTGTCCCCCATTCAAATGCCAATCCAAAAAGGAAGCCACCTCCAGTTGATGTAACAGTGGCATTTAAAGTTGCTGTAGTTGTTCCAATATTAGTAGCATTGTTTGTTGTCAATGTCTGACTATATAATTCAGCAGATGCCAAAAGTAGCATTAACAATAAAAACCTTTTCATAAAAAATATGTTAATTGATCAATCCTTTAAAACGAATAAGCTCAAAAATAGTTAATAAAATGCACTTATTATGTGTGTGCTATTTTTGTTTTTGATTAAGCAGCAGGTAAATTTGACAAATTGCCGCTCAAAAGTATAAATTATTGTTTAAGTTGCTTCATTTTATTGCGAATAGCTTAATTGTTACTTATGTTTGCACTAGAACTTACTTTTTCATATGAATTCTAAAAAATTGACTACCATAGTGATTGTTCTTGTATCACTGGCTTTTATGGGTTGTGCCCGCTATAAGAATGTTCTTTATTTTCAAGATAAAATTTATGCTAACGACACGCTTAGCATTGGTATTCAGCAGGCCGATCCGCAGGCCACGGTAGTTTATCCGGGCGATAATCTTTTCCTTAGCATTAGTGGCGATGCCTCGGGGCAAACCGATCAGTTTAACAAACAGGCTACAACTACCGGTAATTTCAGCGAAATATCGCTGTACATGCATGGATATTTGATTGATGACCAGGGAAATATCGAATTGCCTGTGTTAGGCAAAATTCAGGTAAATGGATTGACACTTTATCAGGTGCAGCAACTTATCCAACAAAAGATGGATGAATATTTTACAGGCTCCATTGTCGAGGTACGTTTGTTAAACTTTGAAGTAACTGTCCTCGGCGAAGTAGTACGGCCAGGTACCTATCCCATTTACAAAAAAAACGTGACAATCCTTGAAGTTTTGGCTAAAGCCGGGGATATTGGTGATTTTGGAGATGCCCGCCATGTGTTGGTTGTACGCAAAGGGCCTTTTGGTTCAACCACCCTGGATTTGAATTTAACCTCAACCGGGGTGTTTCAAAACCCGGGATTTTGGGTTGCACCTGGAGATGTTATTTACGTGAAACCATTACGGGCTAAAATGGTGTCCATCAATACGCCTGCTATTTCTGTTGTTCTAAGTGGGCTTACCACCCTTCTACTATTAATAACTTATACAAAAATGTAGCATGGCAAACTTTGATGATATTTACAAAGAGGAAACAATTGACATCAAAAAATATATATTCAAGATTCTTGCCAACTGGTATTGGTTTGTAATCGCGGTGTTTTTATCCACATCGGCAGCTTACATTATCAACCGGTATAGCGACAGGGTGTATCAGGTTAGTTCCACCTTGCTTATCCGCGACACCGAAAGCAAATCGTATTATAGCGACGAGATGATCCAGGGGCTCGATTTGTTTAAACAGGGGTCGAACCTTAACAACCAAATGGCTATACTGAAATCACTGGAATTGCACCGGAAAGTGATGGATGAACTGGATTTTGATATTACCTACTATGGTGTAGGCCGGATACGTGATCCGGAATTGTATCAGCCTGAAAAAATTAAGGTAAATATAGATACTTCCCATTATCAATATTATGGTGTTCCCATATACATTCAAATATTGTCATCGGAATTGTATGAGCTTGAAATTGAAGGAAATTTTGGTGTAAAAAAGCAGATGCGTTTTGGGGAGCAGTTTGAGAATGACTATTTCAGTTTTAATATCACCATTAGAAACCCTGAGAGTTTTTATCAGTCGAACGCCGATAGGTATTTTTTTTACATCAACAATCCCGGTTTTTTGGCCAGTTATTACCGAAATAAATTAAACATCAGTCTTTTAGACGAGGAGGGGACTATCCTTACCCTTTCAACTACCGGGTATGTCCCATATAAAGAAGCCCTGTATCTGAATAAATTGGCTGAGGTTTTTATCCGTTCGGAACTGGAAGAAAAAAATCAGATTGCTGTAAATACCATCCGGTTTATTAACGAACAGATTGATGCTGTGGTGGATTCCTTAAGTGTGGCCGAAGGTAAACTGGAGGTTTTTAGGGCCGAAAACCGGATTATTGATATTTCGCAAGAGGGACGCAGCCTATACGATCAGTTCGAAAAATTGGATGACGAAAAGGCTCTTTTAACTGTTGAGTCAAAATATTACGAATACCTGATGACCTATTTAAAAGAACGGCCCGAAAACGAAAATGTTATTGTACCAACCTCAGTGGGTGTGCGCGACCAATTGCTGATGAATTTGATCATGCAACTGAATTCATTAAATTCTGAACGGATTGTTTTAAAGATGCAGTCGGTTAAATCGAATCCGAAACAAGATGTTCTGGAAAAGAAAATTGAAGAAACCCGGAAGATGATCGAAGAGAACGTGCAAAATCTTGTAAAAACAAATCAAATAACTATTGAAGATTTAGATCACCGGATTTCGTTACTTAACACCGATATTGCAAAACTGCCATACAACGAGAGGCGGTTGATTAACATTCAGCGCAGGTTTGATTTGAATGATCAGATTTACACCTATTTGCTGGAAAAACGTGCCGAGGCTGGCATTAACCGTGCATCGAATATTCCGAATGCCCGAGTTTTGGATAAAGCCCGTGCCGAACAGGCCGCGTTGATAGCCCCCAAAAGCCGGTTGAATTACATGATTTCGCTGATCATCGGTCTAATGATACCGTTCTTGATCATCATCTTGCGTGATTATTTTAACAACCGCATCCTTTCGAAAAAAGATATCGAGGCTAAAACGGATGCCCCAATTTTAGGCGTCATTGGCCATAATAATAAAGAATCGGATTTGGTGGTGGTTAATAATCCAAAATCAGCCATTTCGGAATCGTTCCGAACAATAAAAACCAATCTGCAATATCTTTTGATAAAGGAGGACTCTAAGATTATCACGGTAACCTCTACCATGAGCGGCGAAGGTAAAACCTTTTGCTCGCTTAACTTGGCCTCCATTATTTCCATGTCCGATAAAAAAACACTACTCATTGGCATGGATTTGCGTAAACCAAAACTCCATCGGCACTTTGAGCTTGACAATTCTGTGGGTATGAGCACCTATCTTATTGGGAAAGCCACGTTTGATGAAGTGATATTCGAAACCGACATTGAGAATCTATCTATTGTAGTTTCAGGCCCGGTTCCGCCTAATCCAGCCAAGTTGCTTGAAACAGAGGCTTTGGGCGTTTTTATAGAAGAAGCCCGTAAGCGGTTCGACTTTATTGTGGTAGATACCCCACCGATTGCTTTGGTTTCAGATGCTTTACTCTTTTCAAAATATTCCGACATCAACATTTTTGTTATCCGCCAAAATTATTCACACAAAGAGGTTCTGGATTTAATCAACGACTTGAACCGGAAACCGAACATTCCTGAGTTCAACATCCTTATTAATGATGTGAAAATGTCTGGCTATTACGGCAATAAATATGGATATAACTACGGATATGGTTACGGATATGGCTATGGCTATGGTTACGGATATGGCTATGGCGACGGCTACTATGAAGAAGATAAACCTGAATTATCTTTAATCGAGAAATGGATGAACCGTTTCAATAAGATAAAAAATATCAGGAAATAATAGTTGTTCCTTTTTTCGGGGTTCTACTAATACAATTTTGGATATTTTCGCGGATTGGTCTCATTCATAAGCTCATAAATACTATCGAACACATCTTCGGCATTGGGATTCGAAACATAATCACCATCGGTGCCATAAGCAGGG
>Ga0209016_1000366_pt1 | contig 55377 bp, 52 predicted proteins | sample EPASupsiteSAE305_FD_187265 | JGI IMG/M metagenome (GOLD analysis project Ga0209016, IMG submission 187265) | Bioremediated contaminated groundwater microbial communities from EPA Superfund site, New Mexico - SAE3-05 (SPAdes) (version 2) | ecosystem: Environmental > Aquatic > Deep subsurface >... | reverse complement strand
AATGTTGTGAAGCTTTCCAAGAACATCGAGTGCGAATGGTGCTTCTTGTTCTGTTTCCTTGTAAGGAATAAGTCCACGTGCCATAGCGACTTGCTGCACCAATGGATCTTTTGAGTCAACAATGTTATAAACCATCGGATCGACATACCATAAAAGATCGATCATATTTTTAAACGGCAAGGTCTCAAAAAAAGAAGCTTCAATTTTAATGCCATTTTCTTGCATGTACTCAAACACTTTTCGTTTTAAAAAAGGTGCTATATGGCAGAGCTCTAAGAGTTTTTGAATTTTTTCACTCTCTTTTAGACGGCTCTCTTTAATGGTAGCGAGTGCTTGCAAATAGGTTCTTTGAAGAGTTACTTTCGCGCCTAGTTCTTCTAGCGAATCAAGAACTTCCTCAGCCTTAACATACTCTTGAAGCTGCTCATAGGCTACGGTGAGGTACTTTAAAGACTCTTCGTTGCGTGGATGTAGGCGTAGGGACTCTAAAAAAACTTCTGAGCTGCGTCTTAGAAAGCCTGCCTTAAAATACGTTTTTCCAAGCGTAGAAAGCAGATACTGCTTTTCATCTTTTCCTTTAACACGCTTCAGTGTCACCAGATAAATATTGATCGCTTTTTCATAATCACCGCTTTTTGCATATGCATGCGCAAGCAAAGCTAATGATTCAAGGGGAATAGAAGCATCTTCTAAAAGCTTTTTATACTCGTTTTCATCGGTGACAATCTCAAATTTTTTAACAAATTTATCGATACTTTGCTTCTCTTCTTTGCTTTTGAACACTCCCCACCAATAGTTGGAAAAAGAGATCACAAAGACAATCGCAAACAAAATGATGACACCAAAAAGAGGATCGCGATACGCTATAAAAAAATTATCCAAAACATAAACCTTCGTGTGATGTTGTGATCTTAAAAGTTTCATTATACCAAACTTGCGTGTATGATACTCTTATGTTCTCAATGTTTTCTCAATTATTCACATCATCACATAATTCAAAGGATTTAATATAAATTTTATTATTAACTTAGTAAAGTTTAATATGTAGATTGCTTAAAGTTTTTCAAAATTATTATGAAAAGGAAACAAATGCGAAAATCAGCTTTAACGATTCTTGCTATTACTGGGTTAATGGTCTTTACAGGATGTGCTAACAAAGTGCCAAATTATGCTAATTCTCCTCAAAACATACGTGCAATTAAAAACATTGTTAATGAAGAAAAAGTAGCAATAAACATTATTCCGTTTACTGCAAAGAATGAGGGAGAATCTAAAGTAATGTGTCGCCTAGCTACACCTGTAGGTACGCCTGATGGCATGACCTTTGCCAAATATATTGAAGACGCATTAACAGTTGAACTAGAAATTGGTAATATGTATGATCCAAAATCAAATATCAAAGTAACGGGCTATCTTGAAGATGTCTATGGTAGCACAACTCTTGGAAATGCATATTGGGAATTTAAAATTAAAATTTCATCTTCCAATGGTAAATCATTTGATCTTGTAACAAAATACGACTATGAATCAAGCTTTACTGCATATTCTGCTTGCAGTGAAATGCAACGATCTTACTTACCAGCAGTACAAGACCTAATATATAAAATTATTACTCATCCAAATTTTAAAGAATTACTCAAATAATAATTTAATCGAAAGCGATAAGGCATTAAGATCCCTTATCGCTTAACATGCTTCTAAAATATTTCATTAATCTCGTCCATGGTTTAACTTGTTTTCACATAAAAAACTATACAATAAACAAAAAAGGTAGAGATTATACTGCCATGAATTATAAGATTAATGATAGATAAAACATCCATAGAAAACCTCAAACAACGACTTGATATTGTTGATATTGTAGGCTCCTATTTGGAGCTGAAAAAAAATGGTGCAAACTATAAATGCGTATGCCCTTTTCACAACGATACAACACCTAGCCTTGTTGTGAGTCCATCAAAACAGATTTACCATTGTTTTGCCTGTGGTGCAGGTGGAGACAGCATCAAATTTGTTATGGAATATGAAAAGCTAACTTATCCTGAAACCATTGAAAAATTGGCAAATATGGTTAACTTTTCACTCACCTATACAACCAACGAAGGTGTCAAAAAAGAAGATCGTAAACTGATGGAGACGCTCAATCTTTTTTATGTCAAACAACTAGATTTTACACCTTTTGCCAAAGAATACCTCGCTAAACGAGGCATTTCTGAAGCTTCAATTGAAAAATTTGAAATAGGCTATGCACCAGCCTCATTTGCGACACTTGATTTCTTAAGTAGTCGTGGTTATGCTATGAGTGAAAGCATCGAGTATGGTGTAGCAGGCATTGGGGAGAGCAATCAACCCTATGCGCGATTCATAGAACGGGTTACTTTTCCTATCTACACGCCGAGCAACAGACTTGTTGGCTTTGGAGGGCGCACCCTTTCTAACCATCCTGCAAAATATGTCAATTCGCCTCAAACCAAGCATTTTAATAAATCACAACTGCTCTATGGATACCACCTTGCCAAAGAGAGTATTCATAAACGAAAAAAAATCATCATTACCGAGGGTTACCTCGATGTCATCATGCTCCATCAAGCAGGATTTACTCATGCAGTGGCAACGCTTGGAACAGCGCTGACCAACGAGCATATACCTCTGATAACCAGGGGAGACCCTGAAGTGATTGTGGCTTATGATGGCGATGATGCGGGTATCAATGCAGCGCTTAAAGCCTCATTGCTTTTAAGCGGTCATGGTATAAAGGGAGGCGTTGTTCTTTTTGGCAACGGGATGGACCCTGCCGATATGGTACAAAATAACCTCATTGATGCACTCAATCATCTTTTTCGTACACCGCAGCCTTTCATTGAGTTTGCATTAGAGCGTATGGTTAAAAAGTACAACCTCAAAGATCCTTTAGCTAAACAGCAAGCGCTCAATGAGGCAATGAGTTATCTTAAAACTCTTCCACAGGCGATTCAAGAAAGCTACACTGGTATGCTCTCTGAAAAACTGGGGTTGCATCACAATTTGGTGAAAATTCAAACGCACCAAAAACCTCAAAGACTCGATAAAAAAGAGCGTGTGTTTGAAGATATGCTGGAACTTACTATCATCAAAACGATTCTCAGTGAGCCAAGTCTCATTGACACCGTTCTTGATACCATCGATAGCTCTATGTTCAAAACACACCAAGAGGAGTTTTCACTTCTTTTGGAGAATCAATTTGAACATCCAAAACTCAGGCGCATTATGCTGTGGGAAGATATTAAGGTGTACGATGAAAAGGCATTGATAGCGTCAATGGTGGCATTTTTATACCACTATTACAATGAAAAATTCCAAGAGATTAGAATGGCGAAAGAGCTGAGTTATGATAAAAAACAGTTCTTGATCCGAAAAATTCAAGAAAAAATGATGAAATTAAAACAAGGTGAATTGGTTCCATATGAAAGCATTAGTACTCTATAGTGGCGGGCTTGATAGCATGCTCGCTATGAAACTTTTAACACGTCAAGGCATCGAGGTGATTGCCTTGCATATTAACATTGGATTTGGTGTCAAAGAAGACCATTTTGAAACGCTTAAGCGACGAGCTGAAATTGCAGGTGCAACCCTAGAGGTCATCGATGTGCGTGACGAATATCTTCAACAAGTTCTTTTTAGCCCAAAATACGGCTATGGTAAACAGTTCAATCCCTGCATTGATTGTCATGGGTTTATGTTCAGTGTTGCAAAATCGCTTCTACCACGCTATGGCGCTTCCTTTATCGCAACAGGAGAAGTGGTCGGGCAGCGTCCTATGAGTCAAAATAAAGATGCACTACGACTCGTAAAAAAGATAGCTGATGATATCGATGAAGATCTCATTCTTCGCCCCTTATGTGCTCTTGTGATGGATGAGACAAAACCTGAGCGTGAAGGATGGATCGATCGAAGTAAACTTTTAGGTATTAATGGGCGTGGACGTCATGCACAACTTGCTTTAGCCAAAGAGTTAGGCTGGGAAGATTATCCAAGTCCAGCGGGTGGATGTTTGCTCACAGACGTTCAATTTAGTGCACGTTTGCGCGACTTTGTGGCCCATGATGACTTTGCAAAAGAAGATATCGAAATACTGAAAAATGGCAGACATTTCAGACTGCCCGATGGTGCAAAACTTGTCATTGGGCGCAATGAAAAGGAAAATGAGATCCTAGAAGCGTTGAAAAATCCAAAATTTACTCTTCTGCACGTCAATGAAGCGATGAGTGCCCCTTCTTCTTTGCTCAGCCACAATGCCTCAAGCGCAGATGAAGCCCTTGCATGTCGTATTGTACTGACGTTTACAAAAGCCCTTCCGACGCAAAATTATGCACTTTGCATTGGTGAGAAAATAGTACAAGCAACACCTTTTGAAAGTAAAGATGATGCTAAAAAATATCTTATATAGTTTTTTAAAGATTATTTTTGTACCATATTAACGTATAGAATTAAAATATGAGGATTATGAGATGGGCTTATCAAACAAAATGATTTTTTTAGTCGTAGATGATTCAAAAATATCACGTAAATGGCTTATTGAAATGATCCCAAAAAAAATCGTTGAGAATGCTGAAATTATCGAAGGCTGTAATGGTGAAGAAGCAATAGCTCTTTATGAAGCTCACCGACCTGATGTTGTCTTTTTAGATATTACCATGCCGATTATCGATGGTTTTGAAGCATTAGAGCGCATCCGTACAATTAATCCAGAAGCCCTTGTTGTGATGATCTCAGCAGATCGTCAAAAAAGTACAAAAGAGAAAGTTTTAAGCCTTGGTGCTTCAGCCATTATTTCCAAACCTATAGACGAAGAAGAATTTAGAACAACCCTTTTAAAGTTGGTATTTTAAATGACAAAACACTATTTTAATCCACAGCAGGAAGATGTTTTAAAAGAGCTGATTAATGTCTCATTTGGACTTTCAGCTTCTTTGATTGGTGATATGCTTGATAATCATGCCAAACTTCATATTCCTGAGATTTCGAGTATAGATATTCATAATCTAGACGATAAAATTATCGAAGTTTTAGAAGAAGAGTATGAATTTTATCTTACCAAGCAACGATTCCTTGGCTTGTTCAATGGTGAAGTGCTTTTCGTTTTTAACAGTTATTCTGCACGAGCGTTTTGCAATCTTCTTTTGAAACAAAATGTAGAAGATGAAGGCGATATTAAATCTTCCATTATGGAACTGACCAATATTATCACCTCTGCGTGTATCGGCAAATTCTGCGAGATTATCCATGGTGAAACCATTTTTAAAGTTCCATCCATTGAAAAACGCGAAATTTCTGAAATGGACAAATACGATAAAATTGAAGGATATGACAATGTTATTGTCATTAAAACAGCGCTCGATATTGAAAAAGAGAATATTTTAGGGCACATGTTTATTCTTCTCAACAACGAGATGCTTGAGCATCTTAAAAGTACTATTGATAAGTTATAACTATGATAAATTGTGAAAAAATTATTGATTCGATTCATGTGGGTATCTTAACCATTGATGCAGAACTCAACATCTATTACGTCAACAAATGGTTTGCCGTACATAGTGATATTGATGATGCTGATAGTTGTATTGGGAAAAACCTCTTAAGTTTGTTTGACCTCTCTTCAGAGCGACTGAAAGCTCTTAAGCGTCATATAAAAACAGCATTGACGCTTGGTGGACCTTCATTCTTTACAGCAGATTCTAATCACTATCTTTTTCCGATGAAGAATTCCATCACCACAAAATCTATTTTTGAATTTATGCAACAAGATGTAACGATCATCCCTTACAATATTGAGCAAAAACAGGTAACGGTGCTTATTTATGACCAAACCAGTTTGATGGAAGAAAAAGCCAAATGCAATAAAGAGAGCGAAGATCTTGCTCACGCGATTAAAGTGGCGAATGCAACGATTAAAAAGCTTGAAACTGCTAAAAATAAATTGGTTAAACAAAAAGATATCATTTATAAACAAGCGCATTACGACCATCTGACATCACTTGCCAATAGAACACTGCTTACACAACGTATGCAACTTCTTATTGAAAATAATCACACCAGTGGACGTAAATTTGGTGTACTCTTTTTAGATTTGGATAACTTTAAAGAGATCAATGACTCATTAGGGCATGATGTGGGCGATATGATTTTAATTCATGTATCAAAAACGCTCCTGCTTGCTACACGCAAAAGTGATACCGTTGCACGTTTTGGAGGAGATGAGTTCATTATTTTAGTTGATGATATTGAAGATGAAAAAAGTCTCAAACACATTGCGACAAAATTAATTCATGCTATTTCACAACCTATTAGAGTCCGTCATCTTGATCTTACGGTTACTACCAGCATTGGTATTAGCCTCTTCCCAAATCATGGAACGGATTTTAATCAACTTATTAAAAACGCCGACCTTGCACTTTATGTTGCAAAAGCTGAAGGTCGAAATACCTACAAAATTCACCATCAATCTTAAAAAAATGCCACTTCTAAAAAGAGGTGGCATACTCTCTTTTAGAAAAACTCTATATCGTCATCATGATTGACATCGACACTTTTCTCTTCAAATATCGCTTCAATTTGGATACATGAACTTAAAAGTGAAGAATCAAGGTAGTGAATATCTCTTGCTACTTGTGTGATGAAAACATTTTCTCTCCACGATGCTAAATCGTGCAAAAGATTTAAAAGCATGGCTGAGAGTCGTTTTGATTTTTCAGGATCAAATTGTTCTTCCGTCAGCGTTCCCAAAAAGTTGATAAGCGTTTGAACGGCAAAACCCAAATGCTCAAAATCCATCAGCTCTTCAAGTATATCTGCATACTCTTGGAAATTCTCATAAATAATCGTTAGATTATGTTTTGTCGGCTCTTTTTCAAATACTAAGATAGCTTTATCTGTCTCATCATTAATCATCTCTAAACCATCAATTTTTGGGATAAAGGAGATTGCTGTACTGTTTATATATTCAACAGCACTTAAGATATTATCGTGTGTTTTTGAGAGGATTTTTTTTGCTTCATCACTGACTTCAACAACCCCATTATTATGCTTAATCTCTTTGTCTAATTGAAAGGTCAGCATATCGTTTGAGAGAATATACTTGGCATTTGCAAAATGCTTGAGTAAGATATTTTTAATAATATTGCTACGAAGAGGTTTCACTTGTAAAAGCATCATATACATTTTTTCTTCATTCTCTTCAACCACAATACTGCACTCATAATCGTGTTTCAAGAGCCATAAGCTAAATCCATAAATAAGACGCACACAATCACTCAGATTGATAATATTTTTTTCACCATTGAGCCAATAATCCCAATATTGCGCTAACGCCTCTTCATCATCAATACGAAACGTTATGTTTCGGTGAAACACATGAACATTAAAAGGATTGAGAGCTTTTGGAAATTTATGAATTTGTTTATTGCGTAATTCAATAATGCGTAGATACTGTTTGATACGTTGTAAAAAATGGTCGGCGTTTAATGGTTTTGTGAGATAATCTTCCGCGCCTAAAGAGAGCATTTTGTGTTTAGATACCTCATCATCTAAAGCGCTCAGAGCTATAATCATGCACTTTTTATTGACTTGTTTGATGTATTTTGTTGCTTCAAAACCATCAAGATTTGGCATCATAATATCCATAAAAATCAAATCAAAATCATTTTTGACACACATCTCAACTGCAACTTGCCCATCTTCTGCTTCATAAACTTCGATATCTTCTACCTCTTCAAGCAAAAGGTTGAGCGTGAGCCTGTTGTTATCATTATCATCAACAATCAATACTTTATACATTTTTTTGCTCCTTTAGTCGCTTCGTTAAAATAAATTTAGCCCCACCAAGTGTGAGTGAATCTTCAATTTTATATTCTAATTTTAACCCTTCACACAGTAATTTGACAAAATGAAGTCCTATACCTGTTCCTTTTTTCTCAATGCCACTCGGCCCTGAAGAACTTTGTGTATAGAGCTCAAAAACTTCCTCTTTATCTTTAACGCCTCTACCATCGTCTTGTACGATAATTTGTATCTTTTCACTGTCTGAAATGAGAAAAATCTCGACGATAGTATTGCCATATTTGATGGCGTTTGAAAAAATATTAGAGAGAATCTGCTTAAATCGGTACTCATCACTGGTAAGAAACGGATCGCTTCCATCACTTTGAAAGAGCATGGTTCTCTTGTGTTCCAACGCCAATGCTCCATGCTTTTCAATGACATCTAAAATGCTCTCTTTGACATTGAAAAGTGTAAGGTTGTAGTGCAATTTTTGGTGACGCAATTTTCCAAGATCTAATATGTTCGTCACATTCTCCAACATAGAAGATGCACTCTTATAAATTTGTTCTAAAAGATAGAGCCTTTTCGCTTTTGGAACTTCATCGATGTGCGGCATATGTTTATACAGGTACTGTGCAAAATTTAAAATAGCATTGAGCGGTGTTTTAAGTTCATGGGTAAAAAGAATTAAAAAAGCATCTTTTGCTTCAGAAAGTTTCATCTCTTCATCGGCTTGAATCTGTTTTGCGATAATCTCTTTTTTTTCCGTCAGCATTTGTGTGATATCGCGCCGTATCGCGAGATATTCTACGATCTCTCCTGTGATCTCATCTTGAAAAGGTATAATAATTGTATCTGCCCAAAAGTCACTTCCATCTTTATTGCGATTGAGAACTCGTTCTCTCCAGACTTTACCTTTAGTGATGGTATTCCACAGATCTTGATAAACCTCAACCCCATTACTAGGATGTTTTAAAAGATTATGGCTTTTACCTAAAATTTCCTCTTTAGTATATCCCGTGATTTTTGTAAAATTATCGTTTATAAACGTTACATTACCTTCAAGGTCTGATTTTGAAACAATGGAGTGCTCAACAAATGCACGGAAATAGACTTTAAATTGATGATACACTGCTTCATGAAGCGCCATAGAGACACTCTCTTCTAACTCTGCTAAAACCGTTTCTTTCTTGGGGTCAGAGTAACAATACCTCTGGCACTTTAAATCCATAATCTCCTTCAAATAAAAAAGATGTTTTTCTTCAAAGTAGAGCGTCACATAGGTATTCATTTTGAGCTTCTTAATCCAAGAAAGCGCATCGATATAATAAGTCGTTTCATAAGCAACTGTGCCAAAAATAATGTTCGGATAATGAAGATAGACAATATTGAGAAGCTCATCAGGCGTCTTGGCATAAAAAACATGGCTACACAGCGTGTGTGCTTTTTCAACAACCGCTGTATTTTCTACCATACTTCCCATTAAAACAATAGATGGCTTTTTGTTAAAAAAATCTTCTATCATGGCTGTTTACTCGCTTTTCAATAGATTGACGATCTCTTGACTTATTTCACTAAGCGGTACGACTTTATCTACAGCACCACATTTGATTGCCTCTTTTGGCATTCCAAACACCACACAGCTCTCTTCAGATTGGGCAATAGTTTTGGCACCCGATTCATGCATATGCTTCATGCCCTTTGCACCATCGCTTCCCATACCCGTTAAAATCACACCAATAGCATTGCTTCCTGCGACCTTTGAAACCGAATTAAAGAGCACATCCACACTAGGACAATGCCCACTGACTTTTTGACCCAACCCAATCTCTATAAAATAGTTTGCACCTGAACGCCTAAGAACCATATGTTTTCCGCCTTGAGCGATATACACCGTCCCTGTTTGAATAAACTCTCCATTACTCGCCACTTTGACATCCACTGCACACATTTGATTGAGTCTTGATGCAAACGACTCTAAAAAACTTTGTGGCATGTGTTGAACTACCAACACAGCAGGAGCATTTTTTGGAAGTCCGCCAAGCACAACCTTCAACGCTTCTGTACCACCGGTACTCGAACCGATAGCAATCACTTTATGGGTTGTCTCTGCAAGACTCATAACATTCATTTTACTTCTAGTTTGAGGAATCTTTTTTTGTACTCTTGCATACGACGCGTTGATAACCTTTTGAATCAACTCCTCTCTTATCTCTTCTTTCCCATCATAAATGTGTGAATGAGGCTTTGCAACATAATCCACAGCACCCGCTTCAAGCGCATCCAGTGTGACTTTTGCACTGCTGCGTGTTAGAGAAGAAACCATGACCACAGGAGTCGGATAGTGAAGCATTAGCTTTTGTAAAAAAGTGACTCCATCCATCCTTGGCATCTCAACATCAAGGCATATCACATCAGGTTTTAACTCCACGATCATATCTCGTGCGATGTAAGCATCTGCAGCCAATCCTACGACTTCCACCCTTGGACTGCTCTCCAAAATTTCACGCAGGCTATGACGTGCTGTTGCACTGTCGTCTACAATTAAAACGCGAATCATTCCATAATCTCATTTTGAACGTATTTTAAAATAATGCGGTTAGCATCGCTAATCATCATGATGCGCCTTCCGTTGTTGCCTCCCGTATCTTCTGCCTTAATAGGGATATTCCATTGTCTTAGAATCTCTTTGGCAATTAAGACATTTTTTTGACCTATGAGTTGCCCTTCTGAATTGGCACGATGTATATTGGCTCCTCCAAAAATCTTTGCTTCCATATTGCGTCTCAGACACCCTATATTTTCCATATTCTCAATAAGTTTAGGAATGGCAACATTGCCGTATTTTGGGCTTTCTAGCCCATTTCCATTCCAAAGAGGTAACAGATAATGGTTCATACCTCCGATGAGTTCGACTTTGTCATACAAGCAAACTCCTACACATGAACCAAGCACTGTGACAATCTCCGTTGGCTTGATACCTACAAAAATTTCTCCAACATGGATAAATTTACGAGGAAGCATCAAAACTCTTTCATCTCTTGAGTATCATCAAACATAAATTCATTGGCACTTTCACTCATAAGTGCTTCCGCTTTTTCATACTCTTGCAATTTCATTTTAATCGTAAAAACCGTTGCCTCTTCATTGGAGCAATAATCGACTTCACCATCAAGCGACTCAACCAAACCACTCACGATGCTAAGCCCTAAGCCTAAACCATCGACAGATGTACGTGCCTTGCTCTCATGTACGCCTACTTTTTTGAAACGGCTAAAAATCTCTTTTTTAAACTCTTTAGAAATGACATCTCCAACGTTACTCACACTGATACAGAGCATATCATCTTCAATCGTTGCACGAATAATTACTTGGTTATTAGGAAATGAGTACTCGCATGCATTAGAAATCAGATTGGAAAAAATGGTATGAAGCTTTTTCGCATCACTGACAATTAAGCGACCAATTTCAATATCTGAAATAAATACAAGCTCTTTCTCTTCAATAAGATAGCTAAATGACTCTTTGACCTCTTCTATAATTAGCTTCAAATCCACTTCGCTCCAATAATTGGCAATTTCACCTGCCTCAATCTCAGCAGCAGTGAAAATGTTATTGAGCTGAAAATCGAGTTTACGTAGTTCCATATCCAAAAGCAGTTTCATCTTCTGCGTTTTTGGGGTATCTTCATTTTTACGCATCATTGAAGAGAGGTTAAGAAGAGAACTTAAAGGGTTGTTGAAAACATTTTTAATCAAAGAAAGAAACTCACCCTTGATAGAATCATGCTCTTTAAGCTTTTCATTGAGAACGTAAAGTTTCTTCGTTAAAAAAGCCATTTCCTCAAGCGTACTGTTTTTTTGATCAAACCTACGTTTGACCTCTTCAAGTAAGACAGCATCACTGACATCATCAAAATTTTGTATCGGACTCATGTTACACCTTTTGATAGATTGAAGCACTTTTAGATTTGAACTCTTTTTTCATATCGGTAAGTGCTTCTGAACTTCCTATAAAGAGATACCCCTCTTTACGTAAAATCGAATGAAACCGATCCACAAGGGTACTCTGGGTTGGCTTGTCAAAATAGATCATGACATTGCGACAAAAAATGATATCGAATGCTTTGTGTGCAAAGAGATTATAGTCTCCTGTTACAAGATTAAATTCGCGAAAAACAATCTGTTTTTTGAGCATATCACTGATACGATAATGAACCTCATCTTGCACTCTCATAGGAGTAAAGTATTTGCGTAAATACTCCTCTTTCAAAGACATACATGCTTTTTGCGTGTAGACTCCTGACATTGCAATTTTTAGTACCTTCGATGAAACGTCCGTTGCTAAAATTTTTATATCGTACTGAGCATAATTGGGAAGATGTTCCGCTAAGAACATCGCGATGCTATAAGGCTCTTCACCACTCGAGCATGCCGCAGACCAAATGCGTAACTTACCATTTGAGCTTGCAAGAATGGAAGAAAGATGGGTTTTTAAAAACTCCCACTGTTTTTGTTCTCGAAAAAATGAAGTGACATTTGTTGAGATTAAAGAGGAGAGATACTCAAGCTCTCCACCCTTTTTATCGGCAACTAAATAGTCATAATACTCGCCAAAACTCTCTAACCCTAAATGCTTGACTCTTTTGGCAAGTCTGGCTTGAACCAGATAGATCTTATGATCGCCTAAACTAATACCGATATGCTGATAGATAAATGCTTGTAAAAGCGTAAATTCTTTGCGCCTTAGAACGAGCCTTTCCATCAGTATAACTCTTCAACATTTAAGATCAGAGCTATTTCGCCATTGCCCATCACAGCTCCTCCACTTACTCCTTCAGTCTTCGCTAAAAATCCACCCAAAGTCTTGATGACTACCTGTTGTCTTCCTACGAGTTCATCAACTAAAAGTGCAAATTTACCTCGAACATTTTCAATACAAACTAATGTGGATTCCCAAGGATGTGGCATACATTCATCCAATTCCAAAACGCGATTTAAACGAACTATTGGCAACAGATCTGTACGTAACTGCACAAACTCCTCTTTGCCTCTAGCACTATGAACACTCTCTTCTTGCGGTCTAAACGATTCTGTAATGCACAATGTTGGGATGATAAAAATTTTATCGCTACAACGTACGATCATACCATCGATAATCGCCAATGTTAAAGGTAAAACAATCGAGAAGGTCGTGCCTTTGCCCTCTTCGGAGCTAATATCTACTTTTCCGCGCACTGCTTCGATGGCTGTTTTAACCACATCCAGTCCCACGCCATGTCCTGATATATCGCTTATGACATCTGCTGTTGAAAAACCTGGTTGCATAATGAGTCCATAAATTTCAGCGTCACTTAGGATGTCATCTTTTTCAACAATGCCCTTGTCTAGGGCTTTTTGATACACCTTGGCTTTGTTAATGCCTCGTCCATCATCTTTCACTTCAATAATGATGTTGCCGCCACGATGATAGGCTCTGAGCGTTACAATGCCCTCTTCACTTTTACCGGCTTTTAACCGCTCCTCAATTGAGCTTTCAATACCATGATCGATCGCATTGCGAATAATATGAATCAAAGGATCGGAAAGCGCTTCAACCATCGTTTTATCAATCTCTGTCTCTTCACCTTCTAGCACTAAATGAATCGGTTTATTGACTTTTTTAGAGGAGTCACGCACTACACGTTTCATCTTATCAAACGTATCACGAATGGGGATCATCCGCAAACTCATCACACGATTTTGAATCAAACGCGTAATCTTAGAGAGATTTTCAATTGTTTTCGTTACTTCTGCATCTGCAATTGCTTTTATTTTCGTATTTTCGCCCAGATAATTTTGAGCAATGACTAACTCGCCAATAGAATCAAATAATTCATCCAATTTAAGAGCATCAATTTTGAGAAAATTTTTAGAAACAATGCTACTTTTCTTTGTCTCTTCTTTCTCTTCCGTAGGAGCACTTTTTTGTTCTACAACAGCACTTTGCTCTAAGAGAGGTTTTGCTTTAATCACCTCTACTGAAAATTCCTCTTCTTCTAAAAAAGCGAAAATATCAGCAACACTCTCTTGATCTTTGGTACTTGCGAAATACACAATGACTTCTTTAATCATATTGCGTTCGACATCAAACACTTCTTCATACAGAGGCTCACTCCAATACGAAGCTAAAATCCTTCCTACGTGTGAAAGGTTTTTGAAAAATAAAAAGTGATCAAACCCTCGCAAATAAATGTCATCATCAAGTTTTAACCCAATTTTGTACAGTATCTCGCCTTCATGAAGTTCACTTAAGAAAATCTCATCATCTATGGTACGAAAAGATGGCGTAAATGCATCATTGCCAAATTCTGAAGCGAGATCATTACTAGAACACTCTTGTTCTCCTTGGAGGTTATTGACCTTAGCAAGAATATGTTGAATTTTGGCAAGGCATGGGGCGTATTCTGTTGGAAGATGTGTACTCTCTTCGACTTCACATACAAGTGTTTCTTTGATGACACTCACGCTTTCCAAAAACAAATCTACATCATTACTTTGTGGTATCGTATCGCTGTTTCTAAAATAATCTAAAACATCTTCAAAGTGATGAACAAATTCGCCTAGACGAGAGAAGTTAAAAGCATTGGCACTGCCTTTAAGCGTATGTACACCTCGAAAAATTTCATTGAGAAGTGCTTTATCACTAGGTGATTCTTCATAATTTAAGATATCAACATCCATCTTTTCGATGATTTCATTAGCTTCTTCGATAAAGATTTGTCTTAATTTTTCTCTACTCATGTGCTACCCAATTCATCATCCCATATGATTCAAGATTAAGATTCATCGATTCGAGAAACTCAATCTTGATAGAAGGTTTTTTGCGTTTCACCCAAAAAAGCAACGAGAAGAGTGCGGATGTAGATGGGACACCATCACGTGAACGCAATAAAACGATCTCCTCAATATAATTTAGGCGATCTTGGATAAAGAGTTGCAACGTTTTGACCTCTTCCAAATCCATTTCAATATCAAGTTCTAGCACATCTCCATCTATATACATTGTTTACCCTTATCGTTAAAGAAAATTCTTATAGCGCTCTTCCACAATTTGAAAATAAAATTTAGAACTCTTTTAAATCATCTTCGTCTAAAGGAAACACCTCTTCATTACTGCGTTTCGTTGTAGAACTAAATGTCGGTTTTGCTTTTTTAGGTGCCATGCTTATGCGCTTTGGAGGCATACTCAAACTTGCTGTTGAAATACGTTTTGAAGAATTGCTTTTTATAGCCTCTTTTCCCATATCATATCCTGCAAGTGCAGCAATTTCCGCAACGCTTTCTAACATTGAAAGGGCTTGAGCGTTCAACTCTTCAGCTGCTGCTGCTGTCTCTTCAGATGCTGATGCATTTTGCTGAGTGATTTGATCTACTGATCCCATCGCTGTAGCGATTTGATTCATTCCTTCTGCTTGTTCTTTTGCAGAAATAGCAATCTCACCAATAATATCCGATGTTTTTTTGATACTTGCAAGGATTTCGCCAAAAGACTCTTTTGTACGGTTGGCAACTTCTGTTCCTACTTTGACTTGATCAATACTTGCTTCGATAATACTTGTAATCTCTTTAGCAGCACCTGCACTACGCTCTGCAAGGTTTTTGACCTCTTCTGCAACGACGGCAAATCCTAGTCCATGTTCTCCTGCTCTAGCAGCCTCAACAGCAGCATTTAGTGCTAAAAGATTGGTTTGGAAAGCGATTTCATCAATCGTTTTAATAATTTTTGCAATTTTTTGTGAAGAATCTGTAATTTTTTCCATCGCAATCATCAAATCAGCCATTTGCTGGTTTCCTTGACGTGCCGCATCGTTAGAGTGCTGCGCAAGAAGATTTGCCTCACGGCTATTGTCAGCATTTTGATTGTTGCTAGCGGTTGCTTCCTCGATAGTTGCACTCACTTCTTCCACACTGCTTGCTTGAGAACTTGCTCCTTCTGCCAATGAAACAGAAGCCGAACTGATTTGCTCACTCGCACTTACCACTTGAGCCGTCCCTTCTGAAAGTGATTTAACAGAGTAAACGACAACTTTTACAATACTTTTAATAATAAAATAAGCGATAATTAAACTGATGATAAATGCGATAATTAACCCTATTATCATGAAATTTGATGCATCACTCAATGAAGACGTCGCTTCTTTAGAAATAACTGTTACATGTTCTAACCCTACATCAGTAACTGCTTCTGCGGCATTTAAAACATCTGCAGCAATTGTGACAAGAAGAGTAGCTTCTTTAGTCACTTCTTGCATAACTACCACAAAGCCTTTTAACATATTTTCATACGATTTAGCAGCTGCCTCAATCTCTTTTAATGTTTCTAAACCCTCATTAGTCTGTGAGTTTGCTTTAAGTCTCTCTAATAACTTATAGGCTGAATCAAATTTTTGAATAGCCCCTTCTAACATTGTAATGTCATTTTTTAATTGAGCACGTTGTCCATAGACTCTTGCGTGTGTAATGATCTCAATAACTTTATGCATAGTTTCAATATTTTCTGCTCTTGAATGCAACTTTTGAGCAGGTGCTTTTTCATCAATCTCTAGACGTAATTTTTTCTCTTGATTTTTAACATATTCATCTGTATATTTTAAAATACTCGCTGCATTCTCTACCATGGTAACATCATAGCTTCTTTTTTTAATCAATAACTTTTCAATGCGTTCTGCAGAAGTCACATAATCTGCTAAGCCTTTAGAGATCATTTTTCCATTTTCCAATAACCCTTTTAGCTGATACTGTTTTCCTAATGTCTCTGCTTTTGCTAACTCATTTTTAAGTTCTGTAAAATTTTTCTTTGCATTGGTCAGCGATGCGTCATCTTCTCTATAAACATACCCACGCATATCGTAGCGTATCTGATTAGCAATTTTAAACAAATTCATAGCTAAATCTACCTCAGGGACATACATCTCAGAAAGCGTCTTAGAATTTGTTGCTGCCGTTCTCATATTGACAACACCAATAGAACCTAAAATTACTGTAATTACCACTAGAATTCCAAACCCGATAGAAATTCTTTTACCTAATGTCATCGTATGTCCCATTTTTTATCCTTTATCGCTAACTGTTTTACTCAAATTTTGAACCATTTCTAACTCTTCATCTCCAAACAAAGCAATCAAATCTAAGATCATGACAACTTTTTGTTTGTACTGCGCCATATTTTTGATAAATCTTGTATCAATATGCCCTCCAAATTCTGGAGGAATACTGAGGTGTTCATCATCAACATTAATGACTTCTTCTACTTTATCGACAATAAAACCAATCAATTTTTCTGCTAATTTAATAATTACAATGGCAGTGTACATCTGTGGAGGAATGGTAGGCATATCAAATTTAAGACGCATATCGACTACAGGGATAATGTTACCTCTCAAATTCATAACACCTTTGATAAACTTGGGTGTTTTAGGTACAGGAGTGGTCTTCATCATCGCAATGATCTCTTTAACATCACCGATGTTCACACCATACACTTCATCTTCCAAATAAAAAGTCAAAAAGCGATTATTCGCTAATTCTGCTCGTTTGGCTGGCTCCATTGTTATAACCCCAGTACCATGTTGATTGCTTTGACAAGCTTGTCATCGCTAAAAGGTTTGACCATCCATCCTGTCACACCGATGGCTTTGCCGCGTGCTTTCATTTCCGGAGAGCTTTCTGTTGTAAGAATTAAAATCGGTCTGTTTTTAAATTTTTCATGACTTTTGAGTTCGGTTGCAAGGTCAAGTCCGCTCATCTGCGCCATATTAATGTCGCTGATCAACAAATCGTAATCCTCATTACCACTTACAAGAGCGTCACGCAACTCAGCAGGATTGAGATAGGTAGCAAACTGAATGATCCCTTTGTTAACCATCTCCTCCAAAGCCATTTGTGCTGTTGCAAGAATTGTTTTAGAATCATCCACTAAAATCACTCGTTTACTCACGTCATCTCCTTTCTATTAGTCCAAGACATTTTCAATTTCGTGACAAATGTCACATGAATTACGTGAAAATATAACTTAAAGAATATTAAAAATGCGTTAACAACGGCGAAAAAAGGCGTTTTTGGAAAGGAATTGATTTTGCTTTAATCCTAAAGCAAAGGAGAAACTATGAAACTGCATCTCACTTCAGATTTAATTACCATTCATGTTGCAGAAAACTCATCTCATTACTTACACATATGCCGTGTCTTAACGCACTCTTTGGGACGCTCTTTTTGGGTCAATGAAACACTCATCAATTTTGAAATATCGCATGAAGACAAAAGGCGAAAAGCGTTTTTAACCTCTTTGTATTATACATGCGCTTTTGCTTCAAAAACCCATAATGCAGCTTTTTTAGAAAAGCTTCTTTTGGCGTCAAATAGACCTATAAAACTTGTTAAGAAAAAACGCCAACAATGCTCTACTCAAAAGCTTATGACCTCTAATGATCCTTACTCTGTGTTAAATGCAGATGAAACAGAAAGTATGGAAAGCATTCGACGAAAATACCTTTCGCTCGCCAAAGCCTATCACCCTGATAGTATCGCGTCTAAGGACGCAAGCAGTGTGAAAAATTGTACAGCAAAGTTTCAGAAAATTCAAGAGGCATATACTGCTATAAAGATAGAAAAAATGAAAAAATGTGCTGCATAAAAACCAATCTTTAAGTTTCACTTGGTAAAATACTTTCTTTCTTCAAATGGGGTGTTAGCTCAGCTGGGAGAGCGCAACGCTGGCAGCGTTGAGGTCAGGGGTTCGATCCCCCTACACTCCACCACGTATTTTAGGGATTTTTACCTATCTTATAAAATCTTTAGCAAATCACCATCCCCCACTATTTCCCCCACACAAAATATTTGATTATTTTTTAAAATATCTCGTGTAATTCTCTTCAAAAAATCGAAACTAAATTATTTTTTTAAGCAAAAAATCCTTCCAAAGATAAATCCATTCTCCTATTTAGAATAAATTATAAATATTGAAAAAATTTTATGATTATTCTAACTATCGGAACTCTTAGACATATTTTTAATTTTATTGTATTTATTCGGCTATTGTGGGAAAATATCCATAATTACTTGAATGAGGAAGATTACGATTGTCAGGGGACTTTTCTTCATTTATCTTCTTCGCTTTCATAAATACCGAACTCTTTTAGTTGCTTTTTAAGTGTATTTCGTGAAATATTGAGAAATGCTGAAAGCTGTGTAATATTTGAACAAAGAGAGAAGCTTACCTGTAAAAAAGACTTTTGCATCATGTGTTCTAGTTCGTATGCCTTTTCAATACCTTCTTGTTCTAAAAAATCACGACAAAATTGTTCAATACCCTTTTTTTCATACGATGATGTGTCTTCGAATTCCTTGATATCATCTGCCTTAATCATATCATCGCTAGCATTCAAACAGGCACTATAGATTGTATTGCGTAACTCTCTAATATTGCCTCTCCAATGATGTTGTAAAAGTTTTTTGATGGCTTCTTCAGAGATAGAACTAATTGTTGTTTTGAGATCACGATTTGCTTTGGCAATAAAATGTTCACACAAAATAGGAATATCTTGAATCCGCTCTTTCAGTGTTGGCATCGTAATAGTGAGCATTGAAAGCCTAAAGTAAAGGTCCTCTCGAAAACTTTTTTGTTGACTTTGTTCTTTGAGATTAGCATTGGTTGCACTGATAATGCGTCCTTCAAAATGAAGCTCTTTAGTTCCTCCAACGCGTCTAAACTTCTTTGTCTCTAAAAAACGTAAAAGCTTGCTTTGAAGTTCAATGTCTAGTTCACCAATTTCATCTAAAAAAAGTGTTCCTTCTCCTGTTTGTTCTGCAAAACCAATATGCTGTTTATCGGCGCTCGTAAAAGAACCCTTCTCATGCCCAAAAAGCTGACTCTCAAATAATTCTTTAGGAATTGATGCACAATTGACAGCAATAAAAGGATGTGCACTTCGTTCAGAATTGGTATGTATAAGATTAGCGATCAGTTCTTTACCTGTACCTGTTTCACCATAAATAAGTATAGCAAGATCATTATTTGCAGCAATACCAATCTTTTTATAGATCTCCTTCATCGTTTCATAAGAGCCTACAAATTCCTCTTCTCCTTGCTTAATCGATTTTTTTGCGCTCTTTTCTTTACTTGAGGGGTGTGTGTATTTTTCAACCAATTCTAAAAGTTGTGACTCATCAAAAGGCTTTTGTAAAATGTCTTTAATACCAATTTTTGATGCTTCGATCATATTCGTAGGCGTAGTATAAGCTGTCATCAAAATAATGGGAAGATTCAACCCTGCTTTTTTAAACTGCTTAATCAAATCAATCCCTGTAAGATTTTCACCTAACATAACATCGACAATCAAAAGCTCAACACCTTGTTCTTCAATCATTAAAGAAAGTTCAAACTCTTCGCCATTAAACTGCAACGGTGTATGCTGGTTGCGTTGTAAAATTTTAGCAACTGAGTAGCGAATTTCTTGTTGATCATCAATGATGGCGATTTTCATGCAACCTCTTCACATGGGATATAAAGACAAAACGTTGTCTGTTCTTTTTGACTTTCAAATTCGATATAGCCATTGGATAAATAAACAATTTTATAAATACTAAAAAGTCCCAAACCAGACCCCTCTTTTTTAGTAGTAAAAAAAGGTTTGAAAAGATTTGTCTTAGTTTTTTCATCCATATTTTCACCACTATTTTTGACACATAAAATGGATAATCCTACTTGATCTGCCCTTTTCCATGTTATTTCAATAGTACTTAATTGAAATGCTGCATCAATGGCATTATTCAATAAATTGATCAAAATAATTTCAATAGCATTTGCGCCCATTTTAACTTTTAAATCCTCTTCAACATGACTTTCAATCCCTAAATGTTTTGCACTTAACGAAGCACGCAGTAGCGCAATAGATTCTTCTACAAATGGTTTGACAAGTAAAGGGTTTTCGTACTTAAAATCTGCGGGTTTAGCAAGAGCCAAAAAATCTACTACTTGATGATCAATGCGTGCTAGTGTACCGTGAATGATAGGCATATCCTCTTTGTCAGGCACTTGTACTGGAGAGAGTAAAAGTTTTAAAGGTTGCAATAAATTCTTCACTTCATGAGCAAAAGAAGAACCAATTTCTCCTAAAATAATTAATGAATGTGAAATACGTGCATTCTTTTCTTCTTTCTCAATAGATTCTCTAAGTTCATGCATGAGCTGTGTCGTTTTTTCAATAATACGAGTTATTTCATCGTTTTCTTTTCCTTGATATATTGTAATATCATCCCAACGTTTTTCAATCATCGCTGTTGCATTATTGGAAAGAAGATTAAGCCTTCCCAGCAATCTTCCCATAAATATATTAGCGATAATGAGTGAAAGAAGTGCGACCATAATTAAAAGAACGAACTGTGCCAAAAAGGTATCTTGCAGCATACTAAAGAGTGTTTGGTTTTTCACTTTAAGAACAAAAGAACCAAAGGTAACGCCATCTTGTTCAAAAGGGACAACGGTGTAATTATCAAACTCTTTAAAGGTATCTCCTAGACGATAATGTTCTGTATCAGTATGAGCAACGATAACATTATTTGTGTCAATGAAACCAGAGCTTTCGATCATACTGCTAGAACTTAACGTTTTGAGAAATTTATAAAGCTCCCACTGATTGCTAGTTAGAATAAAATCACTTACAAAAGCTTTATTAGAATTAATATTGGTCTTAACGAGCTCATCAATAATCTGATTCGTATGATTTTTATGAATATCAATGTTGATTAAAATAGAGACAGAAGAGATTGTAACAACAACCCAAAAAATAAGCGTTGCTAATTTAACTTGAACAGAGAGAGCTAAAAGATAATCAACGAATTTTTTCATTGTCTCTGTTCAATAACTTCAAGCATTTTTGCTACATTTGAAAAATCTTGACCTGATGGGAGATCAAAACGGTCCAGCGAGAGTTTTTCTAAAATACTTTTTCCATAAGGATCTAAATGCATCGTTGCAAAAGCTTTTTGTAATATTTCAAACTGTTTTTTGGGTAATGCACTTCTTGCGACAATAGGAGAATTAGTATAAGGTCCCAATATTTGAACAATTTTAAGTTGCTCAATCTGTTCTGGGTGCTTTTGGGCAAAACGGGTATAGACAATGTTATCTACGCTTGCACCATCCACAAACCCATCAATCACAGCTTTGATCGATTCGCCGTGTTCATAGGTATAAATGTATGATTTGAAAAATGTTTTAGGATCCATCCCATGACTAAGCATATAATAACTAGGTGCTGTTGCTCCTGAATTACTCTCTGGATCAGTAAAGGCAAAAATAGCTCCTTTAAAATCTGCCAGCGAATTGAATCGACTATTTTTTTTGGCAATAATATAAGAATAATATTGATCACTTCCATCAAAAATAGGGATAACTAAAATTTTCCCAGTACCATCTTTATCCAATTTAGTATAGCTTGAGTTACAAACATAAGCAATATCTACTTTATTTTCTTTGATAAGTGTATTCATTTCTGCATAAGTCTTTGAAAAACGTATTTGTACATCAAAATCACTGATTTTATGCTCTAAATAATTTTCCCAATCCATAAAATTTTTGAGATCATCTTTGAAAACAGTTCCTGTAAGACCAAGGACTATTTTTTCTTTGGCATAGAGTGAAAAAGGCAACATTAGTAGCAAAAAAAACATGGTAAATTTTTGAAAGGCACTGGTCAAAATTTGATCGTTTTTCATCTCTTCGAAGCTCCTTTTTTCTTAAAAATTCCCTATTTTATGGGGTTTTCAAAGTTGGCACATTAATTGCAGTTAACACATTGTACTTGAAGAAAAGTTCAAAAAACTTTAAAGGAGTCCATGATGAATTTATTGTGGGATGTACGGGTCTCTTTAGATCTGTTCTTGGGTGGTTTAGGTGTAGGTGCCTTCCTTGTGGGGGTTATACTTTACTATGTCGATGCGAAAATTTACGAGGGTTTTGTTAAAAAATCATTTGTTATTGCACCGCTTTTAGTGATAGCAGGATTGCTTCTACTTCTCACAGAACTTGGTCGACCATTGAACGTGATTAAAACGATTTATGCGGTTAATCCAACATCGTTTATGTCCATTGGTATTTTTTTACAAAGTGCATTTGTAGCCGTTGCGCTTCTTATCGCCTTTAAAGCTCTTACGAGCGGTGTTGCTTCTCTTAGCTCAAAAGTCATTTATGCAGGTGCCATTCTTGCAGGCTTAGTAGGCTTATATCATGGATTTTTGCTCTCAGGCATTGCCAAAGAGCCATGGAATAATGCCATTCCTGTGATTTTCTTTGTTTCCTCTATTCTTTCAGGCGTATCATTAATGATTCTGCTAAATCTAGAAAGTTTGGAAAATCTTGTCACACGCTTTAAACTCCCACTTATTATCAATATGGTTTTAACACTGGAGTTAGCAGCTGTCTTTGCATGGGTTTACAATTTAGCTCTTACAACAGCTTCTTCTAAACATGCTTATGATGTTCTCATAAGTAGTTTTAGTATGGAATTCTGGGTTCTAAGTATCTTATTAGGGCTTATTGCACCTTTGATTATTTTTACATTGGTTATTTTGAATAAATTATCCCTCAAAGCAGTCGCCATTCCAACATTTTCAATTATTGTGATAGGAAGCTTCTTCCTTAAAAACTTAGTTGTATATCTTGGTCAAGCAGTATAAGGAGTCAATGATGAGTATTAACAGAAGAGATTTTCTCAAAACAACAGCAGGAAGCGCTGCGGTAGCTTCAACACTTTCTATTTTTCCTGAAGAAGTTGAAGCAAAAACAGGTGAACTTGGTTACGAAGGTGAAGTAGGCAAATGGGTAGCATCAACCTGTCAAGGATGCACAAGTTGGTGTAGCATTCAAGGACTTGTGGTTGATGGTAAAGTGATTAAAGTGAGAGGTAATCCAAACTCTCCAAGTGGTGGTCGCATCTGTCCTCGCCCACATTTAGCATTGCAACAAGTATACGATCCTGATCGTGTTAAAACACCTCTTAAACGTACCAATCCTAAAAAAGGTAGAGGCATTGATCCTAAATTTGTACCTATTTCATGGGATGAAGCGATTAATACAATCGCCGATAAAATTATGGAACTTATTAATGCAGGGGAAACGCATAAATTCCTTTTAACACGTGGTCGCTATACAGGATTAAATGAAATTATGTATGGAACTTTTCCAAAATTAATTGGAAGTCCAAATAATATTTCACATAGTGCCTTATGTGCAGATGCGGAAGAATTTGGACGAGAACAATCTGAGGGCTATCCTGCTTATGCTGATTTTGACCTTCAAAATACACGCTATATTTTAGGGTGGAGTTCTGATATGGTTGCATCTAACCGACAAACACCATGGTTTATCAATCAATTTGGAAATGTTAAAGATAGGGCAAAAATCACAACAATAGATCCTCGTTTATCAGCTACTGGTGCAAAATCACATCGCTGGCTACCAATTATTCCAGGAACAGATGGCGCATTAGCCATTGCAATTGCACATGTTATTCTTGCTGAAGGAAAATGGAATAAGGATTTTGTAGGCGATTTTGCTGATAAAGTCAATTATTTCGTTGTCGGACAAGAAGTGCCAACGGAAATTATTGTTGAAGATAAAAAAATTCCTATCGTATTTAATGAAATTCATACGAATGGCGTTGTCGCATGGTGGAACTTAGAATTAAAAGATCGTACACCTGAATGGGCAGAACCTATTACAGGTATTAGTGCTAAAGAAATCCGTGAAGTGGCACGTGAATTTGCGGAAGCTGGAAGCAGAGCAATTTCATGGACAAGCCCAGGATCTTCTATGCAAATTAGAGGTGGTATTTCTGCGTTTGCCTGCCATGCACTTAATGGTCTTGTAGGGTCTGTTGATTCTGTAGGTGGTATTTTGCAACAAGGTTCAGCACCAACTGCAAAAACACCTGACGTAAAACCTTATCTTGATCCTCGCTTTGCAGAGAGTTTGAAAAAACCAAAGATAGATCAGCGAGGTACCAAAGGTTTTCCTGCGCTTGAGCACATGAAATCAGGTCAATTTGTTGTCACATCAAGAGTTGCGCAAGCGATGCTTGATCAAGATCCATATGACATTAAAATGGCAATTGGTTACTGGAATAACTGGGTGTTCTCCTCTATGGGAACAAAACACTGGGAAGAAGCAATGGCAAAGCTTCCATTTTTTGCACATATCACAACAAATATCGCTGAGATGACAATGTTCGCAGACATCGTATTACCAGCAAAAATGCATATGCTTGAACGTTACGGATTTGCAAAAAATAAACAAAACCTAACAGCATATCTCTCAGTTCATCAACCGCTTATCAAACCTTATGGTGATGCAAAAACTGATGAAACAGAAGTACCATTTTTAATTGCACAAGCTCTCGCTAAAAAAGGTTTTGATTTACCTTTGAAATATTATCAAGAAAATTTCAAAGATCCTGAAACGGGTAAAGTTCCCGAAACTGCAGAGGAATTTGATCTTTTTGCAACAAAATTCTTCACAAAGCCTTGTTGGGATGGAAGTAGCAATAGCAAAGGCGATACTATCAATAGTTGGAACGAATTGCTCGATAAAGGTATTTGGAAATCAAAACGTTACAAAATTGGTGAAAAGATTGGTCATTTCCATACGGCTACACACAAATTTGAATTTTTCAGTGAAACGCTTAAAGCAGGAATGCAAAATCATGCAGATAAACATAAAATGACGCTTGATGAAGCCATTGAAGCTGCAAATTATACCGTTAAAGGAGAAGCCTTCTTTGTTCCTCATTATGAACCAGCTGTACGTTATGGAGATGAAAAAACGTATCCATTCATCTTTATTGATCATCGATCACGTCTTAATCGTGAAGGAAGAAGCCAAAATTCACCTTGGTATTACAGCACCAAAAGTGTTGATCCAGGTGATGAAAATGAGAAGGATGTTACCAAAATCAATCCTTTGGATGGCAAAAAATTTGGACTCAAAAACGGCGATAAAGTACGCGTTAGCTCTATGTTTGGAACGATTGAAAGTGAGATCAAACTATGGGAAGGGATCCGCCCAGGAACGGTTTCTAAATGTTATGGTCAAGGACACTGGGCATATGGTCGCGTAGGATCTGAGATCTTTGGATCAAAACCTCGCGGTGGTAATAACAATGATTTATATTGTTATGATTGGGAACGCCTTAGTGGTTCAAACCCACGACATGGTGGACATACTCGTGTCAAAATCGAAAAGATATAGGTGAAGGATAAACAATGGCAAAAAAATATGGAATGATTATTGACCTCCATCGTTGTGTTGGATGTGGTGCATGTGATCTTGCATGTAAGAGTGAAAATAATACACCTGTTGGAATTGATTGGGCGAGTCATAAGGTCGAAACGTATGGCATATTTCCAAAAGTTACCTATACCCATACACCAACGCTGTGTAACCACTGTGAAGATGCTCCATGTGTTAGAGTTTGCCCAACACAAGCGATGCATAAAACAGACGAAGGATTCGTGGTCCACGATCCAAGTCTTTGTATTGGTTGTAAAAGCTGTATGTTGGCGGATCCTTATGGTGTTATCTTTTTCAACAAAGAACATGCATTCTTAGATTATGCAACGGATGATAGTAGTATCATCAAAGGTGGAACGTTCTCTAAAAAAGAGCTCAGTGACAAAGCAAAAGCACCGTTCCCTAATTTCAATGCGGCACGTGGCGCTGGCGGTTATGAAGCTATACGTCGCAAAGGTGCGGTTGAGAAATGTACTTTCTGTAACCATAGGGTTGCTCAGGGACTTGCCCCTGCATGTGTAGTAGCATGTCCAGCGGATGCACGTATATTTGGCGATCTCAATGATGAAAAAAGTCAAATCGCAACAACGTTGAAAGCAAATAAACCAACAGTATTGCTTCCTGAAAAAGGCACAAAACCAAAAGTGTTTTATATCAGAAGCTACAACTAAATCAAAGACCCTCATTCGAGGGTCTTGTCTTGATATTAAATTATGTGATAGTAATTTTGTACCCTATTTTGTACCCTAAATGTTGCCGATTTGTGTATTTTATTTTTATAAAATGCCCTATTTTAGGGATTTAAAGGTGACTGGCAGCGTTGAGGTCAGGGGTTCGATCCCCCTACACTCCACCATTTTCTTCAATCTATCTTCTTCGATATTCTCTGAAATAAGTGCGGTATCTCAATCTATTCTTTCTTTAATTTTTAAAATACATAAATATATTTATACTCCTCGTAGATATATTGATATAAATCATTGATAAATAATGATATTAAAAGATAAAGTATTCTCTTGAATGTAATTATTAGGAACATAAGTTAGTAGATTTTTATTTATGATTCATATTTTTTAAAGTAATACAAAAACTATAATTTATATGTTAAATCGTATCTAAATCGTGATGTGATGAGGCAAGAAGCCTCCTATAAATATTTTTGAGAGGAAATTATTCTATATGCCGTCATTGACGTTAAAGCAAAAACTATTATTTATCTCTTTTATCCCGTTCGTTTTTGCACTTTACCTCTCTTTCGTTATTATTCACGATTTGATGGATGACAAACAAGAAATTTTAAAAAGTAAAGCTCATATCAATACCATTCAGCACTTATCAGTCTTGATGCATTATTTGCAAGTTGAAAGGGGTCTTTCTACGATTATCATTTTTCAAAAGAAACAAGATAAAGATACACAAGAAATTCTTACGCAAGTAAGATCAGAAGTTGATATAGCCTTTAATGCCTACTCGAACATAGACCATACAACAGATAAACATCAAGAAATTACGTTGCTACGGCAAAAAATTGATGATGGTATGATCCATAACGCAAAAGAAATTCTAGATGCATACTCAAACATTATCAAAGATCATCAAAGCCATATCAAGGTAATTTCTACAAGTTTACATCAAGATGAAATAAAAGAATTAATCCAAGCCTATGATGATTTATCTAACGCCAAAGAAGCACTAGCAAAGATTCGAGGCGTTCTTAATGAAGCATTGATTCATACGATAGATTCTGAAATTATAAAAAGAGTCTTTTCGTATAGGGAAGCTTTTGTAACAAATATCACTGATTTTCAAACAATAGCTCCTAACACTATTCAGAAACTTTATACTGAAATCATAAATAACTATGAACTAGAAAAAACCTTAACGATTATTAACCAAATTTCACACGATAATCACTATGAAACTTCTTACGATATATGGTTTACTCAAGTAACGACAACCATTAATAATTTATACACAATAGAACAAAAACTACTTGAACAGACCCAAATTTCAATCAACCAATCGGCTGAAAAAATACAAAATAAGCTTTCTTTATTCATAATGATTACCTTAGTGATCATTATATTAATGCTTTTTGTCATCCATTTTATTTCAACCAATATTATTCAATCTACTCAAAAACTAGAAAAATCCTATGAAACATCTCAGCAATTACTCCAACAATATAAAGACGCAATTGATAAGAGTTTTATCGTTTCTAAAACAGATAAAGCAGGAATTATTACATATGTCAATGAACAATTTTGTGAAATATCTGGGTATTCAATCCATGAATTAATTGGAAGTTCTCATAATATCATTAGACATCCAGACACCTCAAAAGAGACGTTTCAAGAATTATGGACGACGATACAAAAAGGGAAAAGATGGCGTGGCGTCATCAAAAATAGAAAAAAAGATGGAAATGCTTATTGGCTTGATGCCTATATTCATCCTATTATTGACCTCAAAGGCAATATTACAGAATATATCTCTGTTAGACATGATGTAACGCCTTTTTACATCATGAAAGACAACCTTTTTAAGTCTTTGAAAATATCGCATGCAAACCTTAATCAAGTAACGCACCTTTCCAAACAATATGAAACCGTTATCAATGAAAGTAATAGCGTTATTAGGGTAGATATACATGGCAAAGTTTTATTTGTGAATAACCGCTTTTGTGAAATATCAGGTTATGCTCAAGAAGAAATTTTGGGGTTGGACTTTTTTAAAACATATGCTGAAGATATGGGAAAAGAAACCGTTAATGAAATGTGGTCAACCATTAAAAATGGGTCTATATGGAGAGGAATACTTAAAAATAAACGTAAAGATGGCACACCTTATTGGGTGAAAGCAACGGTTGTACCTATTAAGAATAAACAAGGTGATGTTATTGAATTCATGTCTATTCGAAATGATATTACCGAAGTCATTAGGCTGCAAGAAGAAATCGAAAAAACACAACAAGAAGTTATCTATTATCTCGGAGAGGTTGCTGAAAGTAAAAGCAAAGAAACGGGAAATCACGTCAAAAGAGTTGCTGAATATTCTCGCTTACTTGCATTAAAATATGGAATAGACTCAAAAGAGGCAAATCTTATTGCCAACGCATCACCTATGCATGATATAGGAAAAGTGGGGATCCCTGATTACATTTTACATAAAGAGGGAAAACTTACAGAGCAAGAATGGGAAATTATGCAAACCCACACCATGCTGGGCTATAACGTTTTTAAAAATTCTACACATCCTCTATTACAAACAGCTGCACTCATTGCTCTTGAGCATCATGAAAAATACAATGGAACAGGATATCCACAAAAATTACAAGGAGAAAACATACATCTCTATGCACGTATTGTAGCGATTGCAGATGTTTTTGATGCATTAAGTCATGATCGATGTTATAAAAAAGCATGGAATGATGACGTCATTTTTGAGTTTTTTGAAAGAGAAAAAGGGGAACATTTTGATCCAAAACTAGTTGATCTATTTCTAAACTCAAAAGAAGAATTTATAAAAATAAGAAATGCATTGAGAGATTTATGAAGCATATCATCAATATTTTTATCGTATTTATTATGTTATTAACATGTTCAGTGATCCTATTTTATTTTTTAGATCAAAAAAGAGAAAAAGGATTTATTAAAGAATTAGCACTCTCGGAGGCTCGAGCAATTTTTATTAAAGATTCACATCTGTATGAATGGATTGCAGCGCAAGGAGGTATTTATGTACTTTCATCTGACTCTTTGCATGCTGATACTTCTTCTCATAAACCCAATATCACTTTAAATGATGGAAAAGTTGACGTTAATTCATTCTACAACTTTATTACGCCAAGTCAATGCATTATTGATGGAAGATCAAAAAGAAATTTATGAGCATATTACAAATGTGAATCCACTTTCACAAGAGAATGCACCCGATGAATGGGAAGCAAAAGCACTGTCAAAATTAAGTCGTACAAAACATGAAACATATTCATTGGAACATATAAATCACCAAGAATACTTACGCTATATGGGCGCATTTACAGTAAAAGAAGCCTGCTTAAAATGTCATCCTGATGCAAAAATAGGTGATATTAAAGGAGGTATGAGTGTCACACTTCCTTTAAATAATTATAAAAATATCGCTGAAAAACGAGCACACTATTCTCGTACAATCTATCTTTTTTTCTGGTTATTTGGTCTTTGTAGCCTTGGTATTGCTATGTATTATCTTGTTAAACTTTTACGTAAACATCATCTTTTAATTGAAGAAACAGATGAATTAAAATTTTTAAATCAAATTGACCCTTTAACAAGAGCATTCAACCGCAGAACATTTGAAAATTGGTTAACAACCAAACTGATGTTATTTAAAGTTCACCACATTAATAGTTGTATGATAATGATAGATATTGATTTCTTTAAAAAAATAAATGATACACATGGACATTTAATCGGTGACAAAGTTTTGATAGAAATCGCCCAGATTATCAATAACCATGTACGAGAAGAAGATTGTTTTGCACGTATTGGTGGAGAAGAGTTCGCACTATTACTTTTTAATACCAAAATTAGACGCGCTTACGTCATTGCAGAAAGAATACGAAGAATGATTGCTGATTCAAAAATTAAGATTCACGATGGTACACAAGAAACTGTATCAATCACAATAAGTGTAGGAATTAGCACTTTTACGGCTTATGATACTTCAATAGAAAACATTATAGCAAGAGCAGATGAAGCAATGTATCTAGCTAAAAAAGAAGGTCGAAATAAAGTAAAAATTGAACAATAAGTTGAAAAGATTTTGAGCTTTATTTCATCAAAATTGGCATCTTGTTATTTGAGTAATTACGTGCCTAAGAGAAAATGATCTCCTCTTAGGCATCGATGATTTTAACGCAATCTATTATTTAAAAGATTAATAAGCCCATTTGAAACTTGTGAAAAGTCAAGTACTCTTCTACCTTCATATTTTTGAGCAAATTTTTCCGCTCTTTCTTTACTTGAAAAAGCAGGTAAGTCATCTCCTGATGAGCTTGTTTTCTGGCTTCCATAGACATAAAAAGCTTCACGCGCTGGAATTTTTTCTAACGTCTCATAATCGGTTACATTAATGCGCATATCATCATTTTGTTTGACCTGATATTCTGGCCAACGAGATGGCTCAAAGTAAAATTCAAACATTGATTTCGGACTTGAAAAATAGATAATTTCGCCACTTCTTACTTGAATAGTCGCTGCCCACTCAGCAGTTTGATACACTTTAGTATGGCGTATCAGACATGTTGCGTCTTTTGGAATTTCCATTTTAGCTCCAAATAGAGCACCTGCTATCGCAATCATCATCAAGAATTTTTTCATTATATTTCTCCTAAACTAAATCAGTCTTTTTAAAGATATAAAATCCAAAAAATGCAAACCCCAATCCTAAAAGAATGGGATAAACAATTGAAAACAAAATAAACAACGCTAGCCTAATATGATCTAAAATATAGAAAGCAACAGGGCCCATGACTGTTAATTCTGGATCAAAAAGGCTAATAGCCGCAACTCTAAAAATTTCCATAGGATTGATCAGTGAAATAGCAATAATCACCTCTTCACTTAAACGTTTTTGCATCATAAAACTAATTAAAGCAATATCGATAAAAGCAAGCAGCACAATCCATACAAAGAATGAAAGCCCAAGTGCGACTTCAGAGGATTTGACAACAGAAGATATTAAAAATGAGATGCCCAAAAAAGCAGCACACAAAGCAAAAAGTAACCCAGAATACAAAAGAAAAATATTCCAAGGAATCTGTGCACCCTTAATCGTTCCAATAATTAAAGCTAACATCATCGCAAAAAAAACAGGAAGAAAAACCGTTGTAAATCTTCCAATAATTTTACCCCAATAGTATTGCGGCAACGAAATTGGAAAGGAAAGCATATATTCCAATATATGGTTATCTCTATCTCCTGAGATAGACCGAACAGTCGTAATAAGAATAAAAATAGGAAGTATAACAATCGTCACTTGGATATACATCAACAATAATCGACTAAGCCCACTAAAACCCATTACTTGCGATTCAGTAACGCCTGCAATAAAGAAGAGCGCAATCAAACCGCCAAAGACTAAAGTATACACAACAAACCAACGTGCTCTTACTGACTCTTTAACATCAAGAAAAGCAATTAACAGTAAATTTTCCATCTTAATTTCCTAATAGTTTTTTTCTAATTTTAGGGTCGCTTATGGTTTCACCTCTAAGCATACGAAGGCGCATTTCATTAAAGTCTATCATGCCCTCTTTAGCATTTGCGTTTTCATACGCTCCAAATCCATAATGCATCGGTGTAGTATCCGTTATGGAATATGTTGCTTTGAGTGCATCGATATAGCGATTCGTATCATTACTAAACACCCAAAAGGTGATCTCTTTGGGTTCTATCTTGTGTTCTTTCAGCCACAGTATGGCACATCCTATATCATCAAAGAAATGGGTTTTTAGCTCTTTGGTGATGATTTGAGCGGTATATTTTTTTCCTACAAGATACATATGGCACTGTGGGCATTGCACCGTATTGTCTTTAAATTCGAGTGGAACTCTCTCTTTATTGGTGATATCTGTGGGTAGCTGATTTTTAAGGTGCAGCGTATAAAACAATCCACCCAGTGCTAAGAGTGGAAAGACAATTAAGATACCAATTAAACCATTTTTTTTCAAAGCCAGACTCCATTACGTATAAAATAAATGATTGGGTAGAGTGAGATGATAACCACATAGAGGGTATTGAAGCACAAAGAACGCTTGCTAAAACATCGCTCTTTCTCTTTTACGATAAACGATACCACTGCTCCTGCCATTCCATAAAACGTTCCTAAGAAGAGTACGGTATAGAGCAGATACCCCACGTAATAATAGTCCTTTTGCAATAAGCAAAACGGACAGCGGTGTGTAGGCAATTCATAAATATAGGAGCTAAAGAAAACAATCAAAGCGATAATCGCAAAAATGAGAAACATAGCATTGCAGAAGAGAGTTAGCACGCTATTTTTAAGCCAAAAAGCCAATAAACTCATCGCAAAAAAGCCATAAAAGAGCCCTACCCACAACAATGCATCCACCGCAAAAAGAAGCGAGATATACGAACTGCTAGATGCTGAGAAAAGCGTACCACAGCAGCTAACGATTTTACTGATGTTGAGGCTCATAAAAAAGGCTATTTCAAGTCCAATTTCGACAAACAAAGGAAGAGAAAACACCACAAAAAGGATAAATTTCAGTCGTGTAAACGGAAGCGTCTCGGAGTTAATATCCAAAGCGTGCAACACTACCCAAACCCCAAAGAGATAAAGATTAAAAAGTTTAAACAGTGTGAGATACAGCCCAAAATCCACCGAATTAACCACACCACTAGCACACATGGCACCTGCTATGATGTTTGAGAGCTTATCACAGGTATAGATAAAAAAGGCAAACAGAGGCAGTTTAAGCATAAAGATGTATTTAATGATAGTCGCAACCAAGTAGCTCTGTTTGGTAAGGCGATACTGAAGCGGTGTACTTGCATCATTATTCCAATAAAGCGCAAGCCTAAACGAGAGAAAAAAAGCAATCACGCCAAAGAAAAGAAAAATGGCATCGAGCGTTAAGAGCGCGATAATCTCGGGCGTTAAACTCATAAAATCATCTCACCATTTTTTATTTCAATAATACGATCTACAAAGGGTAGCTCAAAAAAGAGCGGATCATGCGTTGCGATTAGTTGTGTTACGCCTTGTTGTTTAAGCGTTTCACATTCTGTGATTAATGCCATGGAGAGTGTTTCATCCAGGTTCGCCGTTGGCTCATCCGCAAGAATAATGGAAGGGTTATTGACCAATGCTCTTGCAATGGCAACACGTTGTTGTTCACCGCCTGAGAGACGGTTCACCCGCATCTTTGCTTTATGCGCAATACCGCACTGCTCCATAACAGCCTTAGCTTTCTCTTCTAAGCTATTGGGGGAGAGATTTTCAGGGATCAGTGGAGCTATCACATTCTCAAGGGCTGAAAGGTGAGGTATGAGATGAAATTTTTGGAAGATAAATCCAATATTCTTTCGTCTAAGCTGTGCGCTAAAGGATTCAGGCAATTTAGAGATCTCTTTGCCATCTACACTGATTGTTCCACTGCTTGGTTGCATGAGTCCAGCAATGAGGGAAAGTAAGGTACTCTTTCCACTACCGCTTGAGCCTTTAAGCACCACGCATTCACCTTTTTTAATCTCCAAAGAGATCTTTTTAAGGGCATGTGCTTCTTCATCTCCTTGCATAAACTGTTTGCATACTTCGTGAAGGACTATCATCGCATCACCTCGTCAGCATCAAGTGTTGAAGCTCTCCATGCGGGAATGAGTGTGGCTGCAATATAAATGGGCACACTGAGTAAAAAGAGTAAAACAAGCATTGAAACATCTACACTAAAGGGAAGTGCAAAAGAAGGTTTGAGTGCAGAATAGCCCATAAAAAGGTTTCTAAGAAGGGGAGCTTGCAGGGCGTACACATAAAACAGTGATCCTGTTACCCCAAGCAAGAAAGCGCTTAATGAGAGTGTGAAACTCTCATAAAACTTCTCTTTTAAAATGTCATCACTGCTCCATCCAATAGCTTTTAAGATACCAATCTCTCTCTTCTCTTCAGAGCTGAGTCCACTGGTTTTATCATAGATGATGATAAAAAAGGCAAAGGCACAGATACTAAAGAGCGCTAAAAAGAAGCCACTTTTATAATCAAAAATATTCTGGTAACTCACTCTAATGTCATCTTGGGTGATGGCACGCATATCAGGATAGCGTTCATTAATTTTTTGCACGATAGTAGCGATTTCTTTGACATTGGCAACTTTTACGATGATATCGGTCGCTTTATGCTCATCCATCCCAAAAATAGCATACGCCAATTTTTTAGGAAGAAGAATAAGATCATTGGATTCTAAGGCAAGATCGGAGTGAAAGACACCCGCGATATGGACTCTTTGCCATTTACCCTCACTCGTGATGAAATTAAAAAAATCAGTGTAGTAATTTTCTCTCAAAATCTTTTTAACACCCTCACCTATAATCATTCCATTCTCTTTTTCCAACAGCTTGATATCGAAATGCTGTGTGAGGTTAGAGAGTGTCTTTGAGTACTGCTCTTCATACGCATCAATGCCTACAATGGAGAAGTTCACCCCTGCTGGTTTAAAGTAATAGTAACCCCATACACGTGGTGTAATAGCGGTAATGCCTTCTATATCTAAGAGCGCTTCTACGCGCTCTAAGGGTACATCACTTTGTTTCCCTGCGATAAAACGCTGCAAGGTAATTTGGGGTAAGGTTTTAAGGGTGGTATTTAGCTCTAGTTTTATGGCATCGGCAATCATCAAAACCGAAGCGAGTACAAAAATCAGCAGACTTAAGATAAAGAAGATGAAAAAGCTCTTACCAAAACGACGCATTAAAGAGCGAATGGCATAATCAAGCAGTAGAAAGTTAGGTTTAAAAGACACGTTCTATCCTTGAAGGATGAGAGTAAGGCGCGTAACGATACACAAAAGTGGAAGGAAAATATTCTAACAGTTCAGGAGATTCATTAAAGTAGGCAAACACTCCACTTAAGCTTCGGTGACGTACATAATGCGCTTCATTCACAAGGGCTAGATCAGGTAAGCCAACAAGTTCACTGAATGCCTCTTTGGACGCTATTTTTTCTGGGCTTAATGCGTGTGCCGAAAAAAAGTATATACACTGTCCCATTAGCGTGACACCCAATACGAACAACAGTGCAAAAAACGTGTATCTAACGTGCATTGCTTCTCCTTAACCTAAGAAAAGATTGTACCACAGCAAAGCACTTTTATCAATACCCTCTAAGGCACTTTGGACTACAATTAGAGATCTTAAACACTGGTGTGAAGGATTTTTATGCAACTTGATATTTGGTTAACGATGCTTGTCGCATCCATTTTGATTAGTGTCTCTCCAGGAGCGGGTGCAGTGGTTTCAATGAACTACGGACTTAAATACGGATTAAAACGCTCATACGCTGCTATTATGGGACTTCAAATGGGTCTTTTTGCACAAACATTTGTTGTTGTCATTGGACTTGGTTCACTCATTATGAGCTCTCTACTTCTTTTCAACATCATCAAATGGATTGGTGTGATTTACTTGGTCTTTTTAGGCGTTATGAAATTCATTGAAAAGCCACATTTACCTCAAGATACGGCGAATATCAAAGCATTTTCAGCCTCTAAAGCGTTTATTCAAGCCACGCTTATTAACCTTACCAACATCAAAGCAACCGTCTTTTTGGTAGCATTCATTCCCCAATTCTTAAATCCAAATGAGCCACTTTTAGGGCAATTTGTGATCATTTGTGCTACATTGATTGGCGTTGACATCATCGTGATGACAGGCTATAGCTCTTTAGCATCTAAGCTCAAACATGTCATCAAATCCGCTCGTGCTATTCAAATTCAAAACAGACTAACAGGTGCTTTTTTGCTCTTGGCGGCCTTTTTTATCTCAACTGCCAAACGTGCTTAACTAAACTTTTTGGTGTAAACCTCTTCATCAAATCCAACCAAAAGCGTTCCATCTTCACATTCGACGATGGGACGTTTAAAGAGTAATTGCTCTTTTAAAAGCCAGCTTTTTTTCTCTTCATCGCTGATCTCTTTGCTCAGTCCTAATGTTTTAAATTTTGTTCCTTTGGTGTTGAACAGAAGAGACATTGGCTGGGCTCTTAGCCACTCTTTTAGTTTTGCCTCACTAATTTGTGTACTTTTTAGATCAACAAAGGCATAAGGAACAACTTTCTCTTTAAAAAATGCGATTGCCTTTTTCACACTGCCACATGTTGTAATGCCATACACTTTTACCATATTTACTCCTTACTAAACTCTATACAATTACGCCCTTTTTGCTTAGCGCAATACATCGCCTTATCGGCTTCACTAAAGATATGCTCTTTATTTTGTTTATCATACCCAAAAAGTGTTACGCCAATGCTTGCGGTACACTCATGCGTAATCATTTTATCGTTTCCTTCTTCATCCAATAACAGAACATACGGTGCCCTTACATGGAACAGTATCTTAGAAGCGACTTTCATCGCTTCAACTTTAGCGCCTTCTTCGTCTTTGCCTAAATCACTCAGTGCGACAATAAACTCATCGCCACCAAACCGAGCAACAATATCACTTTGGCGCACACATGCATTAAGGCGTGCCGCAACATCCGTCAACAAAAGATCACCCGCTTTGTGTCCAAAGGCATCATTCAACGGTTTAAAATTATCCAAATCAATGACTAAGAGCGCACCCCATTGATGAGAGCGTTTTGCATGTGACAGCAAGAAGGTAAAACGCTCATCAAACATTCGTCGATTGGGTAGATGGGTTAAAGCATCATGAAAAGCTAGTTCTTTGATAAGTTCTTCTGTTTTCTTACGTTCCGTAATATCCGTTGAGATACCACAGAGCGCATAAATACTTCCATCATCATTGCTTAAAGGCATTTTCGTTGAAAGATAGGTTGTTGATATCCCTGTTTGTTTATCGGTATTTGTCTCTTCAAGTGTCACTTTTCGCGCATATTCTATCACTTCACTGTCCACTTTACGGATGTTTTTAGCGGTTTTTTCATCAAAAAATTCATGATCTTCATGCCCGATGAGTTCACTAAGAACAACACCAAAAAGATCACACGTTTTTTTATTGGCGTAAAGATAGCGATATTGGGCATCTTTGATATAGATATACGCTTCAACACTGTCTAAAATGGTATTGAGTTTGGCTTCACTTTGTAAAAGCCCTTTGGTGCGTTCTTGCACAATCTCTTCTAATGCAATGTTATTAGCACGTACATACTCTATCATAGCAATAAACTGTTTGGAAAGCTCTTCTATCTCAGCTGTTCCAACAGGTTTTAGATCTACTTCGTAATTACCACTTTGAATTTTTCGCATTGAAAGTTTGAGTTTTTTTAGGGGATCTAATATGAGTGAATGCAGTTCGATACTCACGGCTATCAATGCTACTAAAAACAGAATACTCAGCATAGGAAGGATCGAAAAATCTTTAATGACTTCAAGCTCTTTGTCGTCAATAAGGGTTAAACTAAACCAATCCACTTCTTTAAGGTAACTTACCCCTAGCAGTTTTTTTCGACCATCATACTCTACCCAAAATGTACGGATGTCATCAGGATGAGCACTTAAATAGTGTATAGCCTCATCAATTGCCTCACGGTCTTTTTGCTGCAAAAACAATGTGTCAATTTTTCTATGACTGCCATCTGCTTTTTGTAGGCTTGTGTATGTGTTGAATTTAGTGCCGCGTTCAAATTGAATATCCATGTAGCGATTAATGAAAAAATTGCGCACACCTTCTTGCTCAATGCCTACAGACTCTCGCACAAAACGGGTAAAATCCATTCCTGTACCGACAATGCCTACAACTTTATCATTAACCTTTATATCATGATTGAGCCACACATATGTATTGCCTAGTGCTTCATCTGTATCAACATTGATTTGGTACGCTTTGTTGTCAGAAAGAACCGCGTAAAACCAAGCATCATTACTTCTTGAGGCAGAGAGTTTGTACTGCAATTCTTTGCCGGCATAACTATTTTTCGCATCATTGAAGTAGTAATTCTCGCTTTTAACAAATGCAGCAAAATAACTTTTACTTTGAAATTTTTGACGATACACTTCTAGGATAGCTAACCCTTTTTGGCGGTTTGCTTCATTGGTGTCATCAAGAGCCATAGCGAGTAAATCAGGCTCTTTAATCATCTCTTGTATAATCTCAATCTCATTGAGTAAAGGGAGGAGTGTTCGATTTTTATCAAAAACAATCTGTTTTCTGATAAATCGCTCTGCCCATTTTTCATTGATTTTAGAAAATAAAATTTCTGAATAAGACCAAACACAGAAAGAAAAAAAGATAAAAAGTGCAAACATAAACGTAAACAACTTACCTTTGAGATGCATTTCTATTTCCTTATTTTCCTTATTTTTCAGATTATAACAGTTTTTTATAACAAATTAAAATCACATTTGGTTTTAATTTAATCATGTAAGTATCTTTAGCCTATAATATCATTACTCATTTACAAGCTGGAGCATATGAATAATCTCTCACAAGAAGCACAGGGCTACATCTACGCTGTTTTAGCGTTTGTTTTTTGGGGCTTAGTGCCAATTTATTTTAAACTCATCTCTACAGTCTCTGCAACAGAGATCCTCGCGCACCGTATCATTTGGTCCGTAGTACTGCTCTTTGGCATGATTTTGATTAGTAAGCAAGTGGGTGCTTTTAAACTGCTCATCAAAGATATTCACAAGATCAAATACCTTGTTCTTTCTGCCTTTTTAGTCTCACTCAACTGGCTTGTTTTTATTTGGGCAGTAGGACACAATATGATTGCAGAATCAAGTCTTGGCTACTATATCAATCCCCTAGTTAATTTTGCACTGGGTATTATCATTTTTAAAGACCGCCCCTCGTTTTGGCAAAAAATTGCGATCGCTTTAGCATTTATTGCTATTTTTTATCAAGTCATTACATTAGGCTCTGTGCCCATTGTTTCACTGCTTCTAGCCTTTAGTTTTGCTTTTTATGGGCTGATTCGCAAACACATCAATCTGCCATCGATGACAGGGCTTTACATTGAGACACTCATCCTCTTTCCTGTGGCAATGCTCTATTTTGGCTATCTTGTGATGACCAACCATAATGCTTTTGTGTTTCCACCCAATGCTATCTCGTGGCTTTTAATCCTAGCAGGTGTGATTACTGTTGTGCCCTTATTGTGGTTTAACGCCGCTGCAACACGCATTTCACTGGTACATTTAGGCTTTTTTCAATACATCGGTCCGACCGTTTCTTTTTTGTTAGCTATTTTTATTTATGATGAAGTGTTAGTTCCAGAAAAACTGACCAGCTTTGTGCTGATTTGGATTGCACTTGTTATTTTTAGTGTTGATGGTTACTTCAAAAAAAGAGCTTCAAAAGAGGTTTAAATGAAAATCTTAATCGTCGAAGATGACGCTAAAATCGCCTCTTTTCTCAAAAAAGGGCTTGAAGAGGAATATTTTTGTGTTGATCTATGCGACAATGGCGAAGATGCTCTCTACTTAGCTGAAATCAACGCTTATGATATTATCATTTTAGATATTATGCTCAAAGGCTCTCATGGCGACGTCGTCTGTGGTAAGCTTCGCGAAAAAAAAGTTACGACACCCATCATTATGCTGAGTGCAAAAAGTACTATCAGTGACAAAGTAAGCTTACTCAACCTTGGAGCCGATGATTACCTTACCAAACCATTCAGTTTTGATGAACTCTTAGCACGCATTCACGTACAACTGCGCAAAAGTAATGCTAAAGAGTCCTTACTCAAAGTGGCTGATTTGGAACTCAACCCTCTTTCTAAAACCGTAAGCCGTGCAGGCGAAATCATTGTACTAACCGCCAAAGAGTATGTCCTTTTAGAATACCTTATGCGCCATAAGGGTGCTATCATCGAAGAAAGCACGTTAGAAGAACAGCTCTTTAGCAGTGACCAAAGTATCAATAGCAATATTGTCAATGTCTATATGTATCGCTTACGCACTAAAATCGATAAAAATTTTGAGCTAAAGCTCATTAAAACTCACCGCAATTTAGGATATTCTATCAATGAAAACGTTCTTTAAAAGCCTTAAGTTTCGCCTTTTAGTGGCTCTTTTTATTATTTTATTTGCCCTTTTTTACAGTTTTGGTTACATTGTAGTGCATACCTTAGAAACCTCCTACAAAGCGAGCCTTGAAGCCTCTTTATTTACCGTATTAAAAGATATTAAGCACGATTTTGCGGAAGATCCTGATAAAGAGTTGGCACTGGATGAAACACAAGATGAGTTTGATATTCCTGTTCTCTTTTCACAAGTTGTTGCATACGACAGTATGTCCAATATCCCCAATATCATCAAACGCTCCAGTGATCTTAAAGATCAGAGTCTTCCCATTGAACCTATCATCGTTCAACAAATTTTTGACAACCCTAATGAAATTGTATTTACTATAAAAAGAGACCCTAACAATCCAGAGCGTAAGATCTATATGGGAACCATATTTCTAGCCCAAAAAGAGTTTCAAATGCTCTTTTTACAATGTGCCCTACCGTACGATAAACACACACCGCAAATTCAAGATATAAAAGAAACCCTATGGGCAGGGCTTTTGACTCTACTTGTCATTATACTTGGTTTAGCCTATATGCTGATTTCAAAATCACTCGCCAATGTTTTACATGTAACCAATGTGGCTAAAACACTTTATGGTGAAACAAAACACTCCATCATCCCAAAATCACATATCGCCTATGAAATCGATGATCTGATTGAAACATTTAACACACTGCTTGGAGAACTCCAACACGCTTATGCACAGGTACAACAATTTGGACAAAATGCTTCTCATGAACTCAAAACACCTCTTACGATCATGAAGGGAGAAATTGACGTGGGATTGCGTAAAGAACGCACCCCAAAAGAGTATGTGCAGATTTTAGAAAAAGTCGGCAAAGAAGTGAGCACTTTACATGAAATAATCGAAAAAATTCTCTTTTTATCGAGCACTACAAAGAACGATCTAAAAAAACATTTTCATGAGCTATATATGGATGAAGTCCTTTTAGAGGCTATCGAAGAGAAGCGCTCTTTAGCAGAACAAAAGCATATTAAACTCACAATTGAAACACTAAAGCCACAAAATCTTAGAGGCAACGCATCTCTTCTAAAAATAGCCATTGCCAATCTCATTGACAATGCAATTAAATACTCACCTCATGATTCGACTGTACACATTTCACTCATGGCACATGAACTTTCTATCTGTGATGAGGGCATAGGCATGAGCGAAGATGAGATAGAACATATTTTTGAACAATTTTATCGAACAAAACAGAGCCAAGAGAGTACAAAAGGCAGTGGTTTAGGGCTTGCCATTGTAAAAAATATTCTTGATTTACATGATGTCGCCATTAATGTTGAGAGTACAAAAGAGAAAGGGACATGCGTTAAAATTTTATTTTAATTCATCTTCCATTCATACTCATTCTCTAAAATCTTCTTATCATTTAAGGTAAGGAGAGTCTATGCTCTTGTCTCTTGTCAGATCTCAAAGCCAAAGAACTATCATTTGGATCGCTCTTGGTATTGTATTATTATGTAATATGACATTTTTTTCAAAACTATTTCACTATTCAATGAGCGAACATAACTATTTTTTAGCATTCTCATCTCCTTTTATTTTGCTACTTCTTTGTATCTGTGTTTTAAATTTTCTCTTACTAATGACGTATAAAATCCTATTCAAAACAATGCTCGTTTTTTTAATCTTTTCAGGTGCACTCAGTGGCTATTTTATGGATACTTTTGGCACAATTATCGATACTAATATGTACACCAATGCCATGCAAACTGATAGTGCAGAAGTGCTCGATCTTCTCACGCCTAAACTTTTTCTTTATCTAGGCTGTGCTGCACTGCTCTCTTTTTGGCTACTCTTTAAAACACCTATCTCATTTTCAAGCTATGGCAGAGAAGTTGTTCAAAAAGCGTTTGTTGCTGTTTTTTCACTTGCCTTGATTGCTGGTCTTTACATGAGTATTAGCAAATCGTATAGCTCATTTTTCAGAAATCATCACGAACTTAAAATGTACCTCAATCCCTATTATCCTATCGCTTCTTTTGCGAAATTCGCTTATGCTAAGATACAGCCAAAGCCTGAATTTATGGCTATTGCTACAGATGCAACTCGAACAAGTAGCGAAAAGAAAAAACTAGTCGTATTTATTTTAGGGGAAACAGCGCGTGCTCAAAATTTTTCACTCTCTGGGTATGAGGTTCAAACCAACCCACTTTTATCAAACCGAAATGACATCGTTTTTTTAAAGAACTTTGCCTCATGCGGTACAGCAACTGCTGTTTCTGTGCCATGTATGTTCTCAAAATTTGGAAGAACAAACTGGTCTGAAGAGAAAGAGTCTTACGAGAATGTTGTGGATGTTTTAGCTAAAACAGGGGTACGCATTATTTGGAGAGACAATAACTCTGGAGGCGATAAAGCTATTGCAAAACGTATGAATGATGTCGTAAAATACGGTGGCTCAGGATTTGATGATGTCCTTCTCAGTGATTTTCAGGCTAACCTTGATAAATCGTATGAAGACACTTTTGTGGTTCTCCATCAAGAAGGAAGCCATGGACCTACTTATTTTAAACGCTATCCCGATAGCTTTAAAAAGTTTTCACCTACATGCGATACACAAGAGTTAGATAAATGCAGTCATGAACAAATCGTCAATACCTATAATAACACCATCCTCTACACGGATTACATTATCAACCAAACGATTAACTTACTCAAAGCCAATGAAGACAAATATGAAACAACACTGATTTATATTTCTGACCATGGTGAATCATTAGGGGAAAATGGCGTTTATTTGCACGGGCTTCCTTACATGATAGCGCCTGAAGCACAAAAACATGTCCCTGCCATTTTTTATTTTGGCACGAAATTAAAAGCAGAACGTGAACGTTTATCGCTAAAAGCAAGTGAGCGTTTTTCTCATGACAATCTTTTTCATACGCTCTTAGGACGTTTTGCCGTAAACACGACAGAATACAAACCAGAGCTGGATATTCTTCGTTAGGTTTGTGTTATACTCATTCATCTTGAATAATAAAGTAAATATACGATGAATCACCCTTTTGAACCGATCTACGACACAAATTCAAACGTGCTTATTTTAGGCACGTTTCCTTCTGTAAAATCACGTGAACACCACTTTTACTATGGGCATCCACAAAACCGTTTTTGGAAGGTCATATCTACACTGACACACACAAAGCTTCCACAAAGTATCGAAGCTAAAAAAGCAATGCTTCTTTCTCATGGTATTGCCATTTGGGATGTGATACAAAGCTGCGACATCGTAGGCTCAAGCGATAGCAGCATTACAAATGTTATACCCATGGACTTTTCGCGTATTCTAGCCCAAAGCCAAGTCAAGCGCATCTTTGCCAATGGTGCGACGGCTGCAAAGCTTTATCAAAAATATTGCGAACAAAGCACAGGTATCCCCATCATCAAACTTCCCTCCACAAGCCCTGCCAATACTGCTTTTTCCCTTGAAAAACTTCTTAATGAATGGAGCATGATAACCGTCTAAAAAAGCATCTTTTTTCATTTCATTCAAACCCTCTTCTGCCTTTTTTTTAATCAACATTGAAAATTCATGCGTGTTATAATATGTTTCACGCCAAAACAGGAAAGCATTGTGATCTCTAAACTTATCCAAGATAACAGCATTTGCATCTATTTTCAACCCATAGTTTCTATACGCAGTGCCAAAGTTATTGGTCTTGAAGCTCTTATGCGAGCGCATGATGAAAACAATGAACCTCTATCCCCCATTTTCGTTTTCGACCAAGCTAAAAAAGAGAATCTCTCCTTTGAACTTGACAAATTTGTGCGCATCAAAGCACTAGAGAGCTTTAAACCGCTTCTTGATGCGAACAAAGAACTTTTACTCTTTCTCAATTTTGAATCACACCTACTCGATAGCAAAATCAGTTTTCATGACTTTGCATTTGGTGCTCTTGCAAATGACTTGGGTATTCCTCCATCACGCATTGTCATTGAGATAAAAGAGTATCAGATTGAGGACAGTGAACGCCTCAAACAGTTTTGTGATTTCTATAAAGAGAGAGGTTTTCTCATAGCCCTTGATGATTTTGGCGCGGGTAATGCCAATTTTGATCGTATCTCAACGGTACGTCCGCACATCGTTAAAGTGGATCGCTCCATTGTGTTTAATGTTCATCAAAATTTCATTCACAAAGAGATTTTAAAGTCCATTGCCAATATGTGCTTTAACATCGGGGCACTTGTCCTTGCTGAAGGAGTAGAAGATGAGGAAGAGATCCTACGCTCTTTAAAACTTGATATCGATCTTTTTCAAGGATTTTGGTTTGCAAGACCGAGTGGAGTCGTCTATGATAAAACCCTTTTAAACGATAAAATTGCCTACATTGGGGCGAAACATACGCACAATGTCAGAGCGTCTATGCAGCATAAAGAGTTTCTTATTGAAAGTGCAAAAGCGTATACACATACGATCATTGAGGCAATTAAAACAACTCATGAAACGGATTTATTTGATTTTTTAAGAGAATTTGACATCATTGAAGCTATCTACTGCATTGACGCTAACACAGGCATACAAGAAGGAGATACCTTCATTAGTACTGATACAAATGAATTTTTCCAACCTGCACGTCATGGTGACAACCACGCGCTCAAAGAGTACTTTTACATCACAAAAGAGTCCAAAAGAGGAAATTATCTAAGTCAAAAGTACATTTCACGAGCTTCGGGGCGTATGTGCCGAACCTTTGCTCAAAAGTTTACGCTAGAAGGGTGCGAAAAGATTTTATGCTTAGACTTAAAAGTCCAAACGCTTTAACAGCGAGGAAATTCTAGTATAAACCTCGCACCCATAGTAGCGCCTTCATGGGTTATGTTTTCTACTTTGATTCTGCCGCCAAAGCTCTCTTTCATAATCATCGAACAGATATAAAGCCCTATTCCACTACCTTGCATCTTTCCTTTAGTGGTGAAGTATGGTTCAAAAATACGCTCCAACAGCCCCTCTTCAATGCCTCCAGCATTGTCTTCTACACAAAGGCAAATACTCTCGTCACTCTTCCACGCCACAAGACAAATTTGCTTAGGCTCAATCGGTTTATCAATAAAAGCATCTTTGGCGTTATTGAGAAGATTGAGAATGACTTGTTGTAATTCATTGGCTAAACCGTGTACGTGTAATGCTGGATCTATATTGAAGGCAAGCGATATACCAAAATTTTGTAACTGAACATTGACTATAGTGGTAGCGTACAACACTGTTTCGTACAAACAAAACGCTTTTTTCTCTTTATTGGGTTTATAAAAATTCATAAAATCATTGATGGTATTATTCATCTGTTCACTCAAAGACTCAATGACACCCAAAGCACTTTTGAGCTTCTCATCACTGAGTGTTCCAAGCTCTTGTTTAAATTTCAAATCCAACGTTGTAAGATTCATCACATTAAGCGGTTGGCGCCACTGATGCGCGATATGCCCTATCATTTCACCCATGGCTGCGAGTTTATTTTGCTGAACCAACATTGCTTCTTGTTCTTTTTGCACACGTCTTGCTTCCACCATCAACGTAATATCAAAAACGGTCATAATTTTATAAGGACCCCCGATGATATGCTCTAAAAGTCCTTCTGTTGCATAGACAAAAATGTGCTTACCCCCTTTGCATAAGGACTCCATCTCTCCATGATACGCAATCGCTTCATGCTTTAAAAAATTCTCATGATGGGCTTGCATAATCTCATGCATCATCTCAGGAACAAGCAAATTAAAATGTTTACCGATAAGTTCTGCTTCGGAATATCCATACATTTTACTGTATGCAGGGTTGAGCGCTACAAAACGCCCCTCTTTATCTAAAAGAGCAATGCCTAAATTGGCAGTTTCAAAGATCTGTTCATAAAAAGCTTCACTCTCTTCCAAATCACTCTCTTCAAAAAAAGGATTATTTTGCACAGATAATGCTTCTTCATCCGTAGCCAACGAGTCCTTTTTCGATATTTCCCAAAAAAAGACAACATAGCCTTGTTTCATGCCCTCTTTGCATAAAGGATTCGCTCTCACTTGCACAGTGATCCATTTGCCGTCTTTGGTTAAAAAAACCTCTTCGCCTTCATACGGTTTTCCTTGTAAAAAAGCTTTATAAAGCGAGCATTGAAGCAACCCTTGATTGCCATTGTGTGCATGAAAAACGAAATGCCCAATTTTCCCTATAAGCTCTTCCTCGCTATAACCCAAAAGCTTTTGAGCAGAAGGGTTAAAATGGGTGATTTTGCCATTTTCATCAAAGGCATAGAGTCCTTCTCGCATGGAGGTGTAAAAGCACTCTAAAAAATTATATGACATGGCATGGCTCCTTTGCCACAGGCAAGCGTACTTCAAAAACAGCACCCTCATCTTCGTTGTATGCGCTTATGGTTCCATTGTTTTGCAGTACGATTTGTTGCGCGATATTAAGCCCTATGCCAATGCCTGAGCTCTCCTTGGTACTTTCAAATGGTTCAAAAATGCGTGGTAAAATCTTTTCATCAATTCCCCCTGCATTATCTTTAAAACGCACAACAATCGTCTCATCTTCTCGAAAAATCTTTACTGAGAGATATCTGTTTTCAAACGCTTCAATTTTAATAAGTTCATCCAACGCATTGTTCAAGATGATGACCCATACCTGCTCAATACGCTGCTTTTGAACACATCCCATAAACGAATACTCTTGTTTAGGAAGATTAAGATCAAAGGGCTTATCGTTGATGGTAATGATGACAATTTGCTTTGAGCGATTATAAGAAAGCGCTAAAGAGGAGAGTAGAAGCTCATAAAGGTTGACATACTCTTTTTGCTCACGGCTTTTTTGTGACGCTTCACGCATCGTCTGAATAATACTCTCAATGCGCTCAATGCCATCTTGGATGGAACGTGTATCTTTCAGCATCAAGTTTTTGCGTGGTGAATCTGGTAAAACCGCCATAATGTCTTCCACCAGCATTTCAAAATTGCCTTTCACATACGTCAGCGGTGTATTAATCTCATGCGTAATACCAGCAGCCATCTGACCAATAGCACTAAATTTAGCATTGCGAATCATCTCTTCTTGATAAATCGCTTGGATTTTGAGGTTTTTATCGAGCTCTTCTCGAATGCGACTTTGAAGATAATTTTCTTGCTTTTCTGTTTCAGTCATGTCGATAAAAACACCAACAAAGCCATCAAAAACTCCATTACGTATCATACGTTTTTTTTGTATTTCAAGCGTAATTTCTTGTTCATTATGATGCTTGTCTATCGTAATTTTATAGACTTGAAAACTACTTTCATGCATCTCTAGATCTTTAGCATGGTAGATGTTAGCAAGTTCCAAAGGGAAGAGATCAAAGACCGTTTTGCCTAAAATTTGCTCTTTGCTTCGATTTAGAAAACTACAAAAAGCACGGCTACATCCGATGTAACGGAAATGACGATCTTTAATAAACACAGGAACAGGGATGATGTCTAAAATCGCTTCAATATCACGAAGCTGTTTTTGATACTTTAAATTGAGTTTAGCGATGGTATTGCGAGATTTGACACGAAGTGAGATGTCACGAACACTCCAAATGCTCAAACGTGCCCCATCGTCTTCAAATTTTTTTCCAAACAATTCTGCCCAAAAACTGTGGCGACTCTTTTTACGAAGGCGATACTCCAAGTTACTGATACTCTCATATGCACCTGCATTCAAATGCTCTTTCCACCATTTTTCATAGCGCTTAGAGGTTGTAAAAAGCTTACTCACGTGTGAACCAACTATCTCTTCGTTGCTATAGCCAAAAAGATGTGAAAATGTCTCATTGACATCGACAATGTGTTGATGTGCATCGAGAATGACATACGCTAAATCAGAGTTATTAAAATAGAGTTTTGCCTTTTTTGCAAGCTGTTCTAACTCTTTTTTTTCAAGAATAGCGCACTCTAAAATACGTCTATTTTGACTTTTTAGAACATCAATCTCTTGCTCAAGATCTTTGATCTTTGAGTGCAAATCTTTCATCAATGACTCTATTTGACCAATTCGTAAATCTTCTCTTCTAGCGCCTTCATGGAAGAAAAAGGTTTCATGATGTAGTGTGTTGCACCTTCACGATGCGATTTGAGTACCTTATCGAGTGTTGAGTACGCTGTCATCATAATGATTTTTAGCTCTGGTACCTTTTCATGCAACGTTTTAAGCACATCCAGTCCACCCATTTGAGGCATCATAATGTCTAAAAGAATGACATCATAACTTTTATCAATGCGGGAAATGGCATTGTGTGGGTTTGAAAAGGTGGTTACTTCAAAACTTGAAGTACGACTGAGATACTTTTCGATCATATCTAAGATCTCTTGCTCATCATCAATCACAGCAACTTTAATCTTCTTGTTCATCATCTTATACCCTCACTTGTTTATCAAAAAGATGCTCTTTCGCTTCAAGCATCAGTAGTTTCGTTTTCTCATCAACCATCGCATCCAATGTTTCAAAAACGCCTGCACTGGCATTTTCAATCTCTCTTACCATTGCTTCAATCTCGGCTTTAGAACAGATCGCTTTTTCATCACCGCACTCTTTAGCTAGGTGGTTAGCGACCTCATGGACTTTCGCATGTGGGCTTTCAAGTTTTCCATACGACGTGGTTTTACTAAACTCCTCTTTTCCAATACCTCTTTCATACCAATTGCCTAAACGGCACTCGTGATGCGTCGTTGCTTTAAATTCATTATGTTCGCCAAAGAGAAGTGCATAGACATTGTTTTTATAAATGACATGGTCAATTTTGGCTAAAGATGCGAAGATTTTATCGCTTAGGTGACTTACTTCAAACATCGATCTGGTGGCATTTTTCTCAAAAGAGACAATCTTCGTTTTAAGCTCATCTGTCTGTTCTTTTGTTGTGCGTGCGATCACACTGACCTCTTCCGTACTTCGCTCTGTTTGAGAAGACTCTTGTTGCATTGTTTGTACTACCATCGCAATCTCTTTGGTCGCTTTTTGAGTACGTTCTGCTAAGTTTCTTACTTCATCCGCAACAACAGCAAACCCACGACCATGTTCTCCTGCACGCGCCGCTTCAATAGCAGCATTGAGTGCTAAAAGATTGGTCTGATCTGCGATATCCTCGATGAGCTGTACCACACTTGAAATTTCTTGACTTCTGGTTAAGAGTGATTTTGCATTACTGACGACATCGCTCATCAAGAAGCTTAGTTTATCCATTGCAACTGAAGAGCTACTTGCAAGGCTCAAGCCCTCTCTGGATTCTTGAGAAATTTGTGAAGATTCCTCTTTCATCATTTTTAAATCATCTAATATTTGGGTGAAAGTTAATTGAGAGTTTTTGAGTGCCCCCGTAATAGAATTCTGATGCAAACTTAAAATGTTACTGTCTTTTGCGTTACGAATATCGCTCTTTATAATGCTATAGGCTACACACTGGTTACTCAAACGTCTAGAGCGCACTGAACCTTGGCATCCATCCATGCTAATGCTCTCCATAGACTCATTCAGTGCAGAAGCAAGCCTTTGAGGATCTTTGATCATCTCTTTTGCTTTATCGTTTTGCATGACGATATTTTTAGAGAGATCTACAACCACTATGATCTCTTCTTGAGAGAATTTCGTGAGCGCTAAAAGCTGTTCATTTTCTGCTTTGAGTCTCTCAACTTCGCTTCTTAGAGCATTAAGCTCTTCAGGCTCTTTTTTTGTAAAAAACATTGTGTGACTCCGCTTGGAAATATGGCATTATAGAGTGTTAATATAACATTAATATTACTTTAGAAGATAAAAGAGCTGCTATATTTTTAAGCTTTTTTGTATAAATTGTTACCAATATTGACGTTTGTAAATGAAGGAGACAAAGAGAGTATTCTCTTTGTCAAATGTAAGCGAGAAAAATAGGATTTATTGTCTTAATAATATGCTAAAAGTACCACTCCAAAAATGATGCGGTAAACGCCAAAGGAGACAAACGTATAGCGCTGTAAAAACTTCAAAAAGAGTTTAATCGAAAGATACGCTGTAATAAAGGCTATCACAAAACCAACGCCTAAAACTACGAGATTATCGACATTGAATTCATTAAAATTTTTAACGATACTATACCCCGTTGCAGCAGTCATCACCGGAAAAGCGAGCAAAAATGAGAATTCTGCACTCGCCTTTCGTGTCAGTCCTACAAACATAGCGCCTAAAATAGTCGATCCTGAACGAGATGTTCCTGGAACTAAGCCCGCTAATTGAGCACACCCAATCAAAAACGCTTGTTTATAACTTACCTTTTCAACATCATTGATAAAATGCTCTTTAGGTTTATAATACTTTTCCGCTATCAAAAAGACGACACCACCGATGATAAACATCGTTGCTACGACATCAACACTAAAAAGTGCTTTGATCTGCTTAGAGAAGATAAACGCAATAATACCAATCGGTAAAAATGCAACAAAGATTTTTTTCCACAACTCAATTTTTTTGAATGTAAACTTATCTTTGTAGGCTAAAACTACCGCTAAAATTGCCGCAAACTGAATGATAATCTCATACGCTTTTGTTACACTGTCTTGTTTTATACCTAAAAAATCGGCTGTTACGATCATATGACCTGTTGATGAAACGGGCAAAAACTCCGTGAAGCCCTCGACCATTCCCATGATGATTGATTGAAATATATCCACACAAAATCCTAGCTTTAAAGTAAGGCGCAATTGTAACATATTGCATGTTATAATCGCTCAAAATGAAGTCAGAGGAAATTCACATGCTTTTAGATTTTTCAAAACTGGATGAAACGAGCATCTATAAACTCATCTCAAATACTGTCACCCCACGTCCCATTGCATGGATAAGCACTGAACACAATGGCATTGTAAATCTTGCACCTTTTAGCTACTTTATACCACTCTCCTCAGAACCACCGATGCTTATTGTCTCCATTGGAAAAAAAGAGGATGAGAGCCCAAAAGATACTCTTGCCAATTTTTTAGCAGGCTCAAAAGTGACCATCAACTTCGTACATAAAGAACTAAGAGCTATTATGAGCCAAAGTGCGACATCATTGGATTATACGCAAAGTGAATTTGAACACTTTGGTATTGAAGGAAAGAAAATGCTGGAGGACTATCCTATGATGGTCAAAGACACTAAAGCGGCACTCTTTTGCAGCTTTGTCAAAACATTGCCTATTGAAGGTAGTGAAACCACACCATGCTTACTGCACATTGAGCATGCATATTATGCCGATGATGTTATTGATGAGCGCTATCATGTGAGCCTCGAAAATGTGGGACGTGTAGGTGGTAAATTTCTTATAAACGGAGAAATTATCTCCTAGTTTGGTAAAGTAAAATTTACCAAACTTTAATCTTTAGTAGTTTACAATACTTTCAATGCTGTTAGTCTAAGGCTTAGACATACATGAAGTAGCACTCCTTTTTTCTGCTATCCTCTTTTACATGTAATCACGCAGCACTATATTTTTCACAAAGGAAAAACATGGGTGTTGAACTCCATAAGGATTTATTAGGAAGTATCGGTGTTGACGTTGAACGTCACGCAAAGATGATGGGTATGGGATTAGAAGCCTATAAAGCGGGCTTTATGAGCCAACCCAATCGTCCCAAAGGCATGGCGTATTTTGACTGGTTTATGAGCGAAATCCAAGCACAAAGGATTGCTGAGATTAACGCACTTCGTGCACAAAAAAAACCAGCGGTGGGCACATTTTGTATCTTTGTCCCTGAAGAGATCGTCGTCGGTGCAGGAGGTGCGTGTTATGGCTTATGTGGAGGTTCAAACGCAACTGTAGCCGATGCTGAGAGCGAACTTCCTCGTAACATCTGTCCGCTTATCAAATCCGCACACGGCTTTAAGTTGCAACGCACCTGTGCTTATACACAATCTTCAGATTTTATCTATGGGGAAACGACGTGTGAAGCAAAGAAAAAGACATGGGAAATTTTAAACAAACATCATCCTGTGCATGTCATGAACATTCCTCATATGAAGCGCGAAAAAGACCTTAAAATGTGGACAGAGGAAATCAAAGAGTTTAAAGAACACATTGAAGAAGTCACAGAGAAAAAGCTTAGCCTTGAAGAGATGGTACATGGTGTAAACATCATCAACGCCAAACGTGCCGCACTTCAAAGACTCGATGCACTTCGTGGTATGAACCCTGATGTTATGCCTATTAGTGGCAAAGATGCTCTTTTCATCACACAAATGGGCTTTTTAGATGATCCAGTGCGCTACACAGAAAAAGTGAATGAACTCTGCGATGAACTCGAACTTCGCGTTAAAGAGGGTGTGAGTGTCTTTGCAAAAGAAACGCCTCGCATTATGGTACTTGGTACACCACTTGCACCACCAAACTGGAAACTGCATACTGCGGTTGAAAGTACAGGCGGGGCTATCATCAATGAAGAAGGGTGCATCGGGCACCGCTACTACAAAGACAATGTTGATGTTGAAGGTGTGCAAAATGAAGAAGAACTGTATGAGCGATTGATGAAACGCTACTCTAAGATTGACTGTGCTTGCTTCACCCCAAATACGGGAAGAATCGATAAAATCATTCAAATGTACAAAGAGCGTAAGGCCGATGGTGTCATCTACTACACGCTTTCTTTCTGTCACACATACAATGTCGAATCGCACCTTGTTACTGAAGCACTTGCAAAAGAAGGCATTCCCTGCTTAGTCATTGAGTCAGACTATTCACAAGAAGATGCAGGACAAATTAAGACTCGTGTAGAAGCCTTCTTAGAGAGCATTAGCTTTAAGAAAAAAGCACAATCGTTCGCAAACAAATAATGTTTTGGGGCGTAGATATAGGCTCGACCTATACAAAAATCATCGGTATCGGAAAAGAGCGGGAGATCGTGCACAGCGCGGTTATCCCAACCATCTTCAACCAAGATAAAATCGTGGGAGAATACCTAGCAGATAAAGAGGTCAAGATGCTTGTGGCTACGGGTTATGGGCGTTATATGCTTGAAAGTTCACACGGTGCACCCGTCATCTCTGAGATCAAGGCACATGCTAAGGGAGCCTACTTTTTTGAGCCTAGTGTTGCTACCGTCATAGACCTTGGCGGTCAAGACAGCAAAGTGATCAAAATGGGAGAAGGTGGCAGTTTTACCGATTTTCGCATGAACGATAAATGTGCCGCAGGAACAGGAAAATTCTTAGAGATTGCAGCCAATCGTTTAGGCTTAGAGATGCATGAGTTCTCAAAGGCTGGATTTGAATACGATAAAGAGTTGACGATTTCTAGTATGTGCGCTGTTTTTGCAGAGTCAGAAGTTATTTCTCTGATCGCCAAAAAAGAGAAACTTGCCAATATCTGTTATGGTGTTCATGAGTCTATTGCTGCTCGATTGGCATCTATGGCACGAAAGTTTGTCATCAAAGAGAATGAAACCATTGTTTTTACGGGCGGTGGCGCACTCAATCCTTTCTTGCATCATATGCTTGAACTTAAATTAGAGCGCTCCATCATCATCCCAAAACACCCTCAGCTAATGGGCGCTGTAGGTGCGGCACTTTTAGGATTTGAGGCCATAGAGTAGTCTTAAGGCTCTAAAAGTGCATTTTTCCCCATACGTTTCAGTGGAAGTAGGATATACCCTAGCACGGTTCGTTTACCCGTGATGATATTTACCCCTGCTTCCATCCCTGGCATGATGGGAAGATTTGGTCCTAGTCTGTCTTTGGATGCTTTCACTTTGATGGCGTAAAAAATTTCGCCTTTTTGTGTTGTAAAGCTATCGGGGCTGATGGAGACAAGTTCGCCTTCTATCATGCCATAACGTGCATAATCATACGCCGTAATCTCGATATTTGCTTTTTGCCCTACCCAAATACGTCCACGATCTGAGGCTTTGATGTTCGCCTCAATCATCAAACCCTCCTCTATTGGCGTTATCTCAGCGACTTTGTCGCCTGCTTTGATGGTTCCACCTACTGTATGAAAGTAAAGGACATTGACAATGCCGTTAACAGGCGAAGTAATTAAAAGGCGGTTAGCCCTATCAATACTCGCTTCACTTTGCTGTGAGAGTTGTGAAAGTTTGACGCGCACATCTTTAAGCTCATTCAATAATTTAGATTGAATGTCAGAACGTGTGGAACCAAGCTCATGCATCGCTTCTTGGTACTTGCCTTGAACAACGGGAACTTGGTTTTTTACTTCATCTACTTGGGTAATGAGGTTTTGTTTTTTGCTCATCTCTAAAAGATACTCTTTACGAGAGCCTGCACCTGACTTCATCAATTGTTCTGCAATGGTTGTGTTTTCAACAGCCATATTCAGCTCTAAAGCCAAGTTCTTTTGACGTATCTCAAGCTCTTTAAGCTCATAAGAGCGTTGTTCAACTTTTTGAGAAACACCACTCAGTCGCTCTGTACTATTTTGGCGCTCACTTTGAAAAATCTGCATCTCATTGTGGGCGATTTGAGGGTATTCATCGACAAAAGCTTTATCAAAAACCAATTCTTTGTTTTCTATCAAACTGAC
>Ga0209016_1000364_pt1 | contig 55765 bp, 30 predicted proteins | sample EPASupsiteSAE305_FD_187265 | JGI IMG/M metagenome (GOLD analysis project Ga0209016, IMG submission 187265) | Bioremediated contaminated groundwater microbial communities from EPA Superfund site, New Mexico - SAE3-05 (SPAdes) (version 2) | ecosystem: Environmental > Aquatic > Deep subsurface >... | reverse complement strand
TAGCAATTCCGGTTGGAGCAGTATTTGAGGCATAAATGGACGGTTGTTTGGCATCCAGCGATGTTTGCAGGCTGCTAATTTTAGCGATTGGGATGTCCGAAGGCAAATCAGCCGCAATTGGAGTCCATGTATTGGCACGGGCTCCTACATTGGTGGCTGTAATGTAATTACCGTCTGATTTTTTGCCTGCTTTCAGGTAACCAATAACCGTATCGCTGCCAATTTTTGTAGCTATTCTTCCGTCAGCAATGGTTGTAACATCGGACGATGTGGTAGCCCCCACATCCGCTGCGGTTGGTTTATTACCCGTGTGGTAAACAGTTGATGCCAACACACCATTTACCTTTTGTGTATCCAAAGCGGTATTTTGTCCTGTAACATCGGCGTTTGCAGCAGCAGGTCTCAGTTCCTCAAGAGTTTTATCGTTCAAATATTTAATATCCTCGGCAGCTATTTTGCCCAATAGCGCAGTTATTGAAGGTTCATTACCGTCAATTAAATCAACCCGGGGGTTATACATCCATTGACGGGTGCCTGTGTTGGTATCATAATAATGATAGCAACGGTGGATGCTATCCAAGGCATCGGAAGCCCAATTGAAAGAAGCAGAAACCCCTGAAACCTTTCTGCCTGTTAGGCAATCATAGATGCCGCCTTGGGTAATTAGTCCTGTTTCGCCGGCAGGGAATATATACCCAACAATCAGATACCACTTGTTATTTTCAGGTAAATCTCCTGACCAGAAATAAGGGTTGGAATTTTTGGTTGCTGTATTTAAATTACAAACCGAATTTGCTTTACAGCCTAAATAGGTAGTTCCCGAATTTGCATTTGTCTTCGCAAAAACACTAAACCGATAGCTTTTCGTTTTATCAATTGCAAATGAGTCAGTGAGCCACCCCCCATCAGCATCACTAACAGCATCGGGCCTGCACTCCCATAAAATGGCTCTTTCATCTTTAGGATTAAGCCCATAAACTCTGTAGTTTTCTGATGTAGCTCCATTTATGGTATAAAAGCCTGTACTACCGGATCCAATTTCCCAATCATTGATTAATAACTGGGTCCCTGCCGTTTTTTGTGAAACTGCACCAACCTGATCCGCCGTAATATAAGTGCCATCGGCTTTTTTTCCATCACTAAAATTAGTTTTCTCGGTAGCTGTCAGGTATTTCTTGGCTGTGGTTTCGGCAATATTGTCCAAGGTTTTATTTACCACCAAGGTGCTGGATAAATCTATCTGCCCGGAGCTATCCACGGCTCCGGCTTTGACCCTCCTGTATGTAGTTCCATCGGATAGACTGTCGAGGCTAATCGCCGTACCATCCGGTTTTTTACCGGTATTCAGGTTCGTTTTTTCGGTGTCAGTCAGGTATTTTTTCGATGATGTTTCGGCAATATTGTCCAAGGTTTTATTTACCACCAAGGTGCTGGATAAATCTATCTGCCCGGAGCTATCCACGGCTCCGGCTTTAACCTTACGGTATTGACTTCCATCGGGTAAGTTATCCAGTGTTCTATTAACAATATCGGCACTGATAAAATCGATTTGTCCGGATGCATTAACCACCGATGCTTTTACCCGTTTAAAATCGACACCATCAGCTAGCATATCCAATGAAATGGAATTTCCATTTGGGAGTTTGCCTGCCAATAAATTTGTTTTTTCTGTTTCACTCAGCCGGCTATCAAGCTTCGTATCTACTTCAAGCCGGGTAAACGTGTCCGACTTGTCAGCTTTTGTTGTCAGTTTGGTTTCAACATCTGCTTGAATCGTGGCCATTCCCATTTTTAACTTTTCAATTTCTTCTTGTTCCATCAGAAACGCCAATAGTGCATTTCCTGATTTTGTGGCTATTGCTGGCATATCAAAATGTGTTACAATATTAAAAAAGGGTTTCCTTAAACCGGAGATGAAAGATAATTTTCCCATCCGTTCTTAGATAATTCAGGATAACGGGAATTGATGGTTTAATATAGAAGCTCTTCTTTTTTTATTAGGGTTTTGGTTATATAAAGATTTTTCTATTAAAATAAATTGTAAATAAGTTCTATTCACAGGCTAATTAAAAAAGGGCAATGTATCAAAGAGAGGTTATGGTCAAATAACCTCTCCTCATGTTCTTTATTAATTTTCAATAATAGGGTCAAGCGCATAAATCTGTTCGGCCGTGGCATTTTCAGGAATATCGCTCTGTTTAATTTTAACCAGTTCTACCGACGATTCTTCATCCATAAATTTTTCCCACTCCAACTGCATGGGTCTGTCGGCTTCAAGTATTTTTTTGTATTCTGTCTGCAATTTTTGCAATTCCGTATTAAAAGTAGGGGTATTATCACCAAAAAAAGGTTGCCCGTTTTGGAACGAGACCGCGTAGGTACGTATCAGGGTAATCTCTTTCTCCTCATACTCTTTCCACCCCTCGGGCCTGCGGCGGGCATCGGTGTAAAGGTATTCAACCTCTTTTTCGAGCAGGCGCATGTTTTTACCAACGGCATAACCTACTTTCGAACTCATGCTTTTGCAGCTTTCCAAACCTGCCCTGAATTGTTTTAATTCTTTGTTTTTCATTGTATATACATTTATTATAATTTATCTTAAACTATACATATTACTTTGGTTGTTCCACTTCCACCAAGTTGAGTAGCCGTTTGAGTAAATAAATCACCAGTGCTTAACCCAGTTGATGATGTTGGTAATGTTGATATATTTACATTGTATGTTGAACCCTTGATTATGTTAATATCTCCTGAAGCTTTGATGTCTATATGTCTAAAAGTAGTATGCGTGTTTTCAATTTTTAATGAACCATAACCCCCATTATAATTAAAACGCATATATCCAACTTCTTCATTAGCACCTGATATGGTGTTTTTAAAAACAATCCCTGCATACGTATATCCATTATTTGACACAGTTACTCCTTGTGCAGAAATTTTTACAAAATCTGTGTATAAAGCAGAACTATCAAATGTAAACCCGGCAATTTTATTATAAATATCTTTAGTACCAGTAATTCGAGCACCTAATGCAAAATATTCATTACTTGCTTCATCCATCATCTGAATGCCATAATAACCGGTTTTGAGGGTATTATAGGTTGCTGCCATTTGGCCAACAACAATATGACCTCCGTTACCTGTATTATTCCATGTTAAGGAATAACCTGCCAGTTCCTGGGCATGTGTATAAATAGTACCACTACCAATATTTACGGTAGCCATTGTAAGAGTTAAAGCACTTGCAGCCCCTGTACCTTTGCGTAATCGACTGTTAGTAAAATCCCACCCTGCAATTTGATTTATACTTCCAAGCCTAAAAACAATATCGTCCGCATACATAGCTTCAATACCCCAATTAGTGTCTCCGGTATAGTGCATTTTTACATAATCAACATCAGTTTTAAATACTGCAAAATATTTAGATGTGCTGTTTATTTCAATACCTGGACTACCAATAGGCAACGTGTTGTCTTTATATATAGAATTATTATTAAAACTCCAACCGGCAATCTTATTATAAATAGTTTTAGTAGTACCAGTAATTAAAGCACCTAAGGCAAAATATTCGTTTGACGCTTCATCCATCATTTGAATGCCATAATAACCGGTTTTGAGGGTATTATAAGTTGATGCCATTTGGCCAACAACAATATGACCTCCGTTACCTGTATTGTTCCAGGTAACTGAAAAACCGGCCAATTCCTGGGCATGGGTGTATATTGTACCACTACCAATATTTTCATTAGCTAAAGTTAATGTAGTTGCATTTGTAAGTCCTGTCCCTTTTCGTAATCTTTTATCTGTAATATCCCATCCTGCAATTGTACCTGCAGTAGCTGCTATTTTGCCATCAATGGCAACCCGAAATGGTGCAGTTGCCCGGTTGGCAAAAGTGCTTCCAGCCCAAAATGCAATGTCAGTAACAGTAATGCTGGCAGCATTTAACCCGGCGGCTGTTGCTCCGGAACCCACAGTGATATTGGCTGAGTTAGCAGCACCTGATACAATGGATAGGTTGGTTGCAGCTAAACTGAATGTGGTTGATTTAATATCTACTCCTGATGCAGTTAGCCGTAGATAATTAGTAGAATTAACCGCCGCATTGAACAATCCGGCTGAATCAATATATACACCAGCAGTTGTTGAAGTTGCTGTTGGTGTTGTGCCAAGTTTTATAGAACTACCAGCAATAGCAACTAAATTAAATGTAGCGGATTTAATATCTAATGATGCACCACTTCTACGTATATAGTTATTAGCGTCACCATAACTAAGAAATCCGCCGGCATTATCAATTACTGTACCCACATTTGTGCCTGCAACTGTTAAGCCACTGGCACTGGTGCCTAAGGCAACTTTAGTAGTATCAATATATAAGGTTGTACCACCGGTTAAGTTAAATGTACCCGATTTTATTACAAGGGTTGTTCCACTTCGGCGGATGTAATTACTGGCATCACCATATGAAAGAAATCCACCGGCATTATCAATTACTGTTCCGGCAGAAGTCCCCGCAACAGTTAGTCCGCTGGCACTGGTTCCCAAGGCAATTTTAGTAGTATCAATATATAATGTTGTACCACCAGTTAAGTTAAATGTACCCGATTTTATTTCAAGAGTTGTTTCACTTCGGCGGATGTAATTACTGGCATTACCATAAGAAAGAAACCCTCCGGCATTATCAATTACTGTTCCCACATTTGTGCCTGTAACTGTTGCTGTAGCAGCATTAGTACCAGCTGCAATATTACCCGCAGCAGCATTTAGTATTATATTATTTTTAGTAATAGATTCAGCATTTATAGTCCATCCCCCAATGTTTCCACTTTGTGAATAAATATGACCTTTTAAATGAACATTGTCAGCATACAGCCCAAACACGTGACCTTGGCTCCCACTCAATCCTGCATTAATATCAGTAATCCCAGCCAAATCTCCCAGTTGCAATTTCAAAGTATAATTGGCTTTGTTTGAGGGGTTAGTCGCCCAAGTTACCACACGGGTATAAGGTGCTCCAGCCTCATCTAATACAGTATTTTCTATAAACCCATCACCAGTAGCACCATAGTCTAATACAACCGACCCTTTAAACACACTCTTAGTGGAAACCCCACCATCATCGGTACATGTAAAAGTATAGGCTTGCGTATTATTTAAAAAACCATTTGTTCCATAAGAAGTATCAAGAGCAACAGTTCCCCAAACATCTGCAATTACCAAACCACCGCCAGAACGATTAAAAACCCTAAGTCTAATATAATCTCCATTTGTAAAGCAAGCAATACCTTCTAATCCCTCTAAATCATCAACAATCATTTGACTACTTGCACCAGTAGCCGGAATTGTGTATGTTGCACTCAATTTAGAAACAGATTTGGTTAAAAATGTGGAACCTGCTAAAGCTTGTGCCACATCCGCAGTAAACGCTTTGGCTCTAAGTTCATCGGTAAATATATATCTAACATCCAAATCTCCGGCATTTGTTAAACTCCAACTTGTTAATTGACTAGCATAACCAGGTGTACGCATATCACCTCCAATTTTAACAAGTCCGGTAGAACCATCAATGGTAATGGCGTTAGCTTCTGTGTTGCTACCAAGCATTAAAGTACTAATAGCCCCTGATGTCATATTATAGATAGCACGACTGCCAGTTGTGATATTTTGATAAATTGTTAATCTGTTATCAGCATCAGTTCCAAAGGAAGAAAGGATTCCAGTAGCAGTTTTACTAACATTCAATAAATGATATGGGGCACCTCCTATTCCAACTCCAGTAGCATTAATTGTCATTTTTAGGTTATTACCACCGCCGCCTAAACTTAAATTGTTTTCAGCACGAATTCCTAAAGCATCAGCAGCTATACCTGTAAACATACCGTTTGCACCGCTGTAACCAATATAACCTTTAATAACACCAGTTTTATTAAATGTCATCCAACCAGCATTACCACCACTTTCTATAATAGCTATTTGAGCATTAGAAGCATGATAAACATGAAGTGATGCTGTGGGTGTTTTACCAATACCAACATTACCGTTACTCAATATTCTCATTTTTTCAGATGAATCAATGTCGAATATTATATAACCACTACCACCACCAACTGTATTGAAAATAGTACCACCAGCAGAGTCCGTGTAAAAAGTTGAATAATGAGACCCATCCCTAGAAAGCCTTAGTTGTGGTGTTCCATCAGATTTTTCTATATCTAAATCACCCATAATAGTAATATCCCCCCAAAACTTATTGTTTTGAATAGGTGTACTAATTGCAGTTATTCCTGTTTCATCTGTAATTTTAGATATACTCCAACCAGTAGCCCAAGTTTCAGCAGAAGTATAATAAGACGACATTTCATAGACCTCAATAGAACCATATCCCCATATAGTTGATGTTGTACCTATAAGTAACACACATTTTGTGCCATCATGTGCAGCTCTAACGGAATTTGAAGGTGGATTACCAATAACATTAACATTTATGTTATGCCAAGCACCATCTGTGGCATAATTATAACCACTAAATATGATTTCCCAATGACTTGAAGCACTATAATTATAACCTCTAATCTTAACGGTTATCATAGTACTAGACCAACTATTAGGCATAGTTATTTTTAAAGTACCGGTTTGATTAGCATTTCCTATATAATAACTCGCCAAGTTATAATAATGATTTATAGTTCCGTTAAGAACACGAGTGCTATTGGTTTTAAGTAACGTACCTATAATAGTAGCATTTGTGTAAATAGTTGCTAAAGCATTAGTTAAAGTTAATGCAGCAGTAGCATTACCAGCAGTAGTACTACCATAACCAAAAGTAGCGATAACTCCAGTAGCATCTCCTATTTGAGTATATAATGCAGCATTACCACCACTTCTAGTAATTAATGTAAAATCAGTAGTTGCAGCAGCAGTTCTAAAAGCTTTAGCTGTTAATATACCGCTAGTGGTGTCATCAGCATTATTTTTCAGATAATCACTATGTGCCTGGTTGTTATTTTGGCTGTGGGTGTAGGCGGTATCCCAATTGGCAGGGTTGTAACCGGTAGCCGTAAGCGTTCCGGTAATATCCAACCCTTTATCTAATTTCCATCGGTTGTCGGATACCTGGTATTTTAAAGTAGATAACAAGGCACTGGCTGCTCCGTAAATTCGTATCCCGCCATCAATATTCGTTTCAGCAGCGGTTCCCAGGTTCAACCAGGAATCACCAATACTCAATATATCCTGGTTATATGTATTTACAGTACCATGTATATTTAAATCGCCGGTTAAAACCAGATTGCCAGTTATTTGAAGGTTGCCATTAACTGAAAGCAGGCTATCTGAAATTCTTTCAAGAACAAAGTCGTTTATTTTTAAGCGGTTAGTGCCTAAGACTAAAGAGCCATTCGTATCACGGCTAATTAAAATATCAACGGTTTTTAAATCCTGAAAAGTCTGGGTTTGTGCATAGCTATTCGGCAAATCTATTCTTGCATATAGCGTCAACTCATTAGAAACCGTATCATAGCTTGATTCGACTCTTTTTAACGCTTCGGCGGGTTGATCTTCGATTAATTGAGCTACAATTTTATTTTTCATTATAATATGCAATTAATTCAGTTAATCCTTAGTAATGGTTGAATAACTCAGTTGCTATTAAACGCATGTAAATTTATTATATTATTGATAAAAGTAAAAAAATATATATTATTTTTATGTTAATATTGTTCGATTCAATGTAAATCAAGCCAAAAGAGCAAAAAAAGAGCAGTTTTCATTATTGAATTTTGAAATATTCACTTAAGTAGTTGATATATTGCATGTTATTTTTGATTGTTTTTTATTATCACCATTAACTCATAAGACTTATGACACCTAATAAAAATAATTTAAAAGATTCATTTATAATACTTCCGTTACCAAATTTTTACTTTCATCATAGTCCCTCCGAGATTGACGAAAAGGACAACCGTTTGGTAGGGCGGGAAAAATTGAAAAAGGAATTCAAATCAATTTTTAACAATGATATTTCCAGTAAGGGGGTTTACTTAGTCACCGGTTACCGTGGAATGGGTAAGACCAGTTTTGTGAATCAAACCCTTTTAGAAATTACCAGGACCTATAATTTCAGGCCTTATTTTCTGTGGTTATTTCAAATGTTAATCATCACTTTTGGGTTGTCGTTTATTAATTATCGTGAAATTAATTCTGCAATTAGGGGAGGATGTGGTTTTTTCTTAATGCTTTATATTGGATATTATATTTATTCTGTTTTAAAAACAACAATACCTATTGGAAGAAGAGGACTGTTGAATTGGTATGAACGAGGCTATTTTAACCTTCGCCCCTTTATATTACCTAAACGGCGCTATAAACCCGGCCTGAAATATTTGAAATATGCCTTGGAATTTTTTCATATAGCATTATTTATTCTACTCATTAACTTATCGAATAGCTCCAGTTACCTGGCCTTTTGGAAAGTCTATTCTTTATCTGCTATTTTAGTTTTTTTTGGTGGGCTCCTTTTAAAATTTCTTTTTAAAGAGATTTCAGAAATACGAAATTCAAAAATAAAAAAAGAAGGAATCATTCCCTTTTTTGTATCCAAACTTAAACCCGCCTTTAATTTTAACCGATTAATAGTGATTCGGGTTAATTTTAGTCAAACTGATTTAAATGAACTGAATATTTTTAAAGTATTAGCCAATTCGTTAGAAGAAAAATACAGAGAACTTCAAATTAAACACAAGCGGAGTCTGTTTTATGGATTACTTAAATGGTTATTGCTATATATATTATTTGGTTGTTTCTATTATTCTGATGGCACCTATGAATACATTGATACCATAAAACGGGAAACTGCTTATCATGATTGGTTGAAATATGAAATACTTACAAAAAACCAGATTATTAAAGATGGCATTATAAAAGATTACAAGTTCAATGTATCAAATACATCATTATTAAAACGGGGAGTAAATAACATTGAAATTATAACCCAAAACAATTATAGAAAGATATATAATTTCTTCTCTAAATACATTGGTTCCGAAACCATTAATTTTTCAAATTATTTCACTTTTTTCACCGCCAAAGGGAGGTTTTTTATTATTCCTCAATATCTTGATTTTGTTTTTATTTTAACCTTTTTACTATTTGTTTTTAGTATTAAATTCATTTTTAATAGAATTCATCCCTTTTCCATTTCAAGAAAGATACTCAAACAACTTAAGGAGTTGAACGAGAATATTGATAGTTCTATAGAATATGAAACCGGCATCTCGGGAAATTTTGCTGATCAATCAGTGAATCGGGTTAAAAAAACATCAAGCTCAAAAGTTACCGTAAGGGAGATTGAAAGGCGCTTGTTAAGTATTTTGGAGAAATTTAATAAAATACCCCGATTCTCACAAAGACCCGAATTTGTATTCATTTTTGACGAATTAGATAAAATTGAATTTAATTCGGAATTACTGACAACCCTTGATTCAAATAAATTCAGGACTTCATCAAACAGCCGCGAAAAACAGAAAATAATTTTTCAGGTTTTAAGCAATCTGAAATTTTTCTTTACTACCGCAAATGCCAAATTTATTTTTATTGCTGGTAATGAATTGTATGATTCATCATTATCTGACGAATCGGATCGGTTTTTTTTAGTAAGTAGTATGTTTAATAAGGTTATTTATATTGAAAGTTTATTAAACGGAAGTTCAAGAAACGACATTACCACCAATATTGAGAATTACGTTTGTAACTGTTTGATACCTTACTCATATAGAAAAGGGAACGGATCTTTATCACTTTATAACCGATATTTACATCATTTATTTAAATTGGAAACCAGTGATTCAAAGAAAAGTACAAAAACTAAATCAGATGTTGCATTTGAAAAAGAGCGTGAAATTATTTTATTGGCCATAAATCACTTCATTGTTTATTTGACACATAAAAGTAGCGGGGTTCCCAAAAAGATGACTAAAATATTTGAAACCTATGTAAAAGAATTTAATAAGAATGAACTGGAAACATACTCCTATTTAGGGTTCAAAGCTCCTGAAACTATAAGTTGTTATCTGGTTCTTTCGTCACAGGATCAACATATCACAAGTTTTTACAATTACCTGATATCGCCAATAAACCTAATTGTAAACAATCAATATAAAGAGTTGGGTGATAAATTATTATTATCAATTGTGTTTTTAACAAACCATATTCTGAAATATCATAAATCGGGGTTTTCATGGAGGAACCTTGAAGTTTCCCCTGAGATTTTAGATATTAATAAGGTTCCGGAATTGAGGCAATTTACCGTACAAATAATAAAATATTTTACCAGCGTACATTTAAACGAAAACATTAGTGGGTTGTTCAAATTTAAGTTTAACAAGTATATTTCAAACGAAATATCATATATATCAAAAATATCTGACTCTGATTCTTCCATTTTCAATTTTTCATACGATGAATCGTATCCGTTAAAAAGCTATTATATTGATTTGATACATAGCATGCGGGATCGTTATAGTAATGGATACAACGATGAATCAGCTACCAAATATGTACATTCCATTGCTTTACTGCATACTACCTTAGCTGATTTGTTTTATTACGAAGGCGATTATTCCAATGCGGTGGTTGAATATCTTGAAAGTATTCAATATTTAAGAAACATGAAGGAGGAGAATTTTAAAATACACCATCTGTTAATATTAATCCGAAACATGTTAAAGTTAGCTTTAGTGTATGAAAAAAGAAAAACCCACTCATCGGCCTTACTAACGTATAGCGATTTAACAACCAGAATATTAGAGTTTAAAAACATTGATCTGGAACAATTTTTTCTTACTCTAAAAGTAAACAATGGAAGAGGCCTGGAGATTGAGAAAAAGAAAAACGAGGATTTAATAAATGAGGATTTTAATTCGTTTACCCAAGATCATTTTAACATTCAATCGTTTAATGAAAACTTTTTTGAGATATTAACAAAAAAGAAACTTCGAATTTTGAATAATATTTCAGCCTTTGATAATTTGAAACTATTGTATCAACCCTTTTTAGCCAAATTATATTCTATTGAAAAAAATGCCCTTGAGGGGGTCTCAGTTTCTGATTTAAAACGATTACTTAAAGAATTTGATTATGCTTACCGTACCTCAAGCTATACCGATCAATACCTAATCATCAGTGATTTTTGGATGAGGGTATCACACTTGTTGTATTATAAAAACAGCGATATTTCAATTGATGATTTAATGAATCAATACATTTGCCAATGGGAAATTAAGAAAGGGTGTACCAGAAATAATATAGATTGTAAGGCGTGTGTACCTTGTGTATTTTACCGGTTTTCGTTAAGTAACGTATTGGTTAACAACTTACCCCAAGCAAAAAGTAAAAATGAAATCTTTTCAGTCAAACAATTGTTAACCCTGTTAGCACAATATAAAAATGAAAAGGCCCTGTTTTTACGTAAGGAGGTTTCCCAATTAATTGCCCAAGCCTGTTCATCGGTTGGAAATACTTTTATTAACTGTTTTTCGAAGGGTGAAAGCTCAAAAATCCTTCATTTAAACAAGTCTAGCATGGCAAATATGCTTGATTTTATCACCTTATTTAATACCGGAAATATTGAAGGAGTAACAGAAATAATTGAAAAAGATTACCATACGAATAATTTTAACCAGTTGAATATTGTTATTTATTATTATTTTTTGTCGAGTTATTTTTATAAAGCCGCCGGGAAACTTAAAAACTCCATAACCCAACGAAATAAAATTCTTTACCTGATTTCAGGGGCTGAAAATCAAAGTATTACACGGGAGCAATACGAAAAATTAAAGGATAGTATTATCAGAACTATTTTAAAAGATAATTACTCACTCTATTCATTCAGCCATCTGGCTGAAATTAATCAATTGAAACCCATTTATGGTAGTACCTTAGGAAATGAGAAAGAAATTTCATTTTTCGATTGGAGTGATATTAAATTACAAACGCTTACCATCAATGCTGATATCTTGGAATCGTTACTATTGTATAATGAAATTGGGTTGCGTTCGGATTTATTGGAAAATTCAATTTCGATTGATTTTTCGCTCCAAAATCATGGAACCGTTTATAACAAGGTAATGCTGCTCAGACAAAAGGTTTTGCTTAATTATAAAGCTCTTTTGGATTTAAATATTTTTCCGGAAAATTATAACGCTTGCTATTCAAACATTGAGATAGTTATTGCAGTTTTAAAATTATATATTAAAGATGATAATGAGAAAATCAATAAAATTGAAGAGTTAATCATCGACTCTATTGGTTGTTTAACAGGTATTATTAATCTATTGAATATTTATGGGACTAATTACCTTATTAATCATTCATTTAAAGCAAGTATTCACAGTAAATTAGCTTATTGGTCCTATATTTTTGAGGTATATCGATATACAAAAAGTATTTCAGAGTTTAATGCAGATCTTTGGAACCGGATAATAGAATCAGATTTTGTAAATAAAAAAAGGGCAAAAGAAAGAAAAAACATTTTTGATAAACAAGAGGAGAAAGTGTTTAATAGCCTTAAAGAAGAGCTATTTAATTCTTTAGCTCAATTTATTTTAGGTAAGGAAAAAACCAGGTTCCCTGTCTCTTTTAAAATAAAAATTATGGAATCAGGATTGTTGGATTCAAACAACAAAGAATTATTTAGAATTATCGAATTTAGTGAATTTGTTAAATTTTATTATAAAGAACATAATAATCAGTTTTTTAATTTAATGGCATTTATTAGAAAGAATTATAGTACAACCAAAATTATTGCTTCAACTATTGAAAATGATTTGGAACAACGGATAGGAACCAAGAATCTGATTTTTATTAAAGAAAATTACCAGACAGAAATTGCCATAAAAGAGTTTTATAAGGCTTTTGAAACACACAATCAAGGCAATAGTTACCGTGAATTTATTGAAGATTTATATTTTTTGGATTCAGATTTTAACGATGAAATGTATTTATTTAATATTGCCAAGGAACGTTATTTTATTCAGAATGGTGAAATTGAAAAAAAGATACAAAACCTGAAATACCGGTTTGAATATACAAGGGTCTATGAACCGAATAGCTATTTTACTATTTCAAAAGATGGGTTATAGCATTGAATTATTTCAAATAAAAAATTATTAAATCAAACAAAGGGTCCTTCGTAGCTAATAATGGCGGCGTTTTGGTCTAACTCTATAGCGGCTAAACCCATCCCGATAGCTATCGGGAGGTTATCGTACTGGTAGCGCACCACGGCACTTTCACCGGTTTTGGTTTCCACTAAGGCTATTTTCTTTTTATTGTCACTAATGTGTACGGTTTTGCGTTCAAAATCAAGTGTGCCATTGGTGGTTTTACGGTACCATTCGTAATCGCCTAAATAATAGCATTCTTCAACCATGTGCCTTTTACACTAACGTTTCGGGTGCGGTTGTCGGTGGCATCGTAGATATATTACTTTAATGCATTATAATAATCGGGTAACCCCGAAGTGTTCGAGAGTAGCTGGGCGATGGTCAAAGTATTTGAATAGTCGGTGCCATTATACACATGCAATCCATTAACAATGAATGGAGGCAGGAATGGAGCGATGGGATCGTGCAGGCTAAGTTTGTTTTCCTGCTGCAAATCCAATAAAATGGCCGTTACATACAATTTGGTAGTGCTGGCAATAAAATAGGGTTGCTGTACTGATAGATTCCCCGAGGCTCCCAGCCATGTTTCTTCCCCTCTATGGATGCAGGCTACGGTTCCAAAGATGGCATTTTTTGTGATACTCGCGTCCAGTATCGATTGGAGTTTGATTTTGTTCATAGGTGTTTTCTTTATCAATTAAATATAACAATAAATTTCAAAGTGTGACTTTGGATTTTTCCGAGGTAACAAAATTATCCTGCACAGGGATCTTCAATAATTAGACTACTTATGAAACAAAAGTTGCAATGATTCAATATTTTGGCAGGTTTGATGTAGTAATGCTGAGTTTTTTGATCTTTTATTTCCAAAAGATTGAGCCTATTTTAGACACACACAAAAAAGGGTAAAAACATATCGGATTATATCTTAAATGAGTTAAAAATGAATAAGAAACCATTACATTTTACAAGCTACAAAATTTGGGCAAGCCTGGGGTTGCTTTTTGTCCTGTTTCAGGCACCGGCACAGGATTTTCTGCATACCGAGGGAAAATACATCTACGACAAGAATGGCAACGAAGTGATCCTTCGCGGGATTGGTACCGGAAACTGGATGATTCAGGAGGGATACATGATGCAGACCTCCAGTGTAGCCGGAACGCAACACGAATTCCGGAATAAACTGGAAGCGGTGATAGGTGAAACGCTTGCCGACAGCTTTTACACCGTCTGGCTCGATAACCATCTGCGGAAAGTGGATATTGACTCCATGAAAGCCTGGGGGTTTAACAGCATCCGCCCGGCCCTGCATTATTATTGGTTTACCCCGCCTATTGAAGATGAACCCGTGGCAGGCGAAATAACCTGGCGCAACAAAGGGTTTGAGTTGCTCGATTCTTTAATCAACTGGTGTACGGCCAATGAAATGTACGTTATACTAGATATGCACGGAGCCCCCGGTGGACAAGGAAAAGATGCAAACATCTCCGACTATGATCCCGCAAAACCTTCTCTTTGGGAAAGTGATCTAAACAAAGCAAAGCTGGTAGCTTTGTGGAAAAAAATTGCCGAACGTTGTGCCGATGAGCCTTATGTGGGTGGTTACGATTTGATTAACGAACCCAACTGGACCTTTTCGGAATCGAACTATGCTCCGCTCTGGAATCTGTATAAAGATATAACTACAGCCATCCGTGAGGTGGACTCCAACCACATGGTGATTGTGGAAGGAAACTGGTTTGCCAACGACTTTAATGGATTGCCCGCTATATGGGACGATAACCTCGTGTTGAGCTTCCATAAATACTGGACTTACAACACCCAGGGTTCTATTGACTGGATGATACAACTGCGCAACAGCCGCAATGTCCCCATCTGGTTGGGCGAATCGGGTGAAAACTCGAATACGTGGTTTACGGAATTGATTGCCCTGGTTGAAAAAAACCACATTGGCTGGTCGTGGTGGCCGATTAAAAAGCCAGGGATAAACAATATTTTACAGTCAGAAGCCAATACCGACTACCTGCAATTGATTGAATATTGGAAAGGGAATACTACCAAACCTACGGTTGAAGCAGCCTTTCAAGCCGTACTCACTTTTGCTTTAAATCACAAACTGGAGAATTGTACCATTCATCGCGATGTGATTGATGCCATGATGCGTCAACCAGGTTCTATGGAGGCGCTGCCTTACAAAACGCACCTGCTGGGCGAACCAATTTTTGCCGCGGAATATGATTTGGGAAGAAACAATGTGGCCTATTTTGATACTGATACAGCCAATTATAATCTAAGCACCGGTACGTATGTGAATTGGAATGCAGGTTGGGGGTATCGGAACGATGGGGTTGATATTGAAGCCTGTAGCGATACCACCACAACTCATGGATACAATATTGGCTGGACCGCTAGTGGGGAATGGCTGCAATATTCGCTGCAAGTACCCGCCGATGCTGCCTACAAATTGGATATCCGGACAGCTTCAGGGGCAAGTGGGGCCACCTTTCATTTCGAAGTGGACGGAGTAGATGTTACCGGATCCATCAAAACAACGGGTACAGGCGGTTGGCAAACTTGGCAGACTACAACGGTGAATCAAGTAATTTTACCAGAAGGGGATCATCAGGTGAAATTGGTTTTTGATAAAGCCGGTTGCAATGTCAATTATTTTAAATTCTACGAACCCACGGCGGTGGTTGATGCTACCTTCGGTTTTCTATCGGCCCAAACCTATCAGGATGGCTGGCAAGTGGCATTGATAGTAAATAAAGAGGTTACGTCAGAATCTTCAACCATCCTATTAAATGAGTTTATGGTGAAAGTAGATAACGAATCGGCTTCACTTACTGGAGTGTCCGTGAATCCTGACAACAAGCGGATGGTTCTGCTCTCACTTGAAAGTAAAGTGAACTTTAAAAATGTTTTATCGGTATCGTATAATGGAAGTAGCGTGGTCTGCGGAACACAACTATTGCCAGCTTTTACCGATAAGGTGGTACTAAACACACTGCCTACCAGGCATCTGATTCCTGGTAAAATTCAAGCCGAAAAATTTGATTATAACAATGGATTACAACTGGAAGATTGCAGTGATACCGGAGGCGGCCAAAACACGGGCTATGCCAACAATGGCGATTACCTGGATTATTTGGTGTTGGTTAACGCCAGTGGTGACTATAAATTCAATTTTAGGGTGGCATGTACCACTACCAATAGAAAGCTGACCGTCCAGTTAGCCGATAGCAATCAGGTTACCGATCTTGGGACCATTACCTTTACAAATACCGGAGGATGGCAAACATGGAACACTCAATCAATGGTTCTCCCTTTAACTAATGGTGAGCACCGCTTGCGGCTTTATATCACCATGGGCGAGTTCAACCTGAACTGGTTCGAGGCTACCGTTTATACCGATATTGAGCAACCGGAATCCAATACAGGTTTGAACATATTTCCGAATCCGGTAAAAAACGATCTCCAAATCCAGTTAAACGAGAATATCCGCACCGATGCCCATATATCTATTATGAATGTGATGGGACAAACGGTGATGACTTCAGGGATGGAAAACACGAGCCAAACTTTTAAGGTTGGTTTTTTAGCTCCCGGGGTCTATTTTGTGGAGGTTGTTAATTCCCAACAACGGATGATTCAACGGATTATAAAGGAATAATCATTAAACTTTATGTCAAAATAAAAACCCCGGAACTTCATATCCCGGGGTTTTTATTTTGACATTTAAAAAAATTATTCCGATTTTCTGATCTCAAATCCCTCGGGATTGATCATACGGCTTGGCTGCCCGGTGGCTTCCATAATGTTCCACCAAAGCTCCCCGTGGATGTTGATTTTTTTCCTTTGGGCAACAGCCGAAGGAATGGGCAACAGGGTAAACTGGTCGTTCCAGTTACCAACCACAAAGTCGGTCCGTCCGGCCATGGCTGCATGTACGGCGTTTTGTGCCAATAAACTACAAAATTTGCTGTCGTTGGCATTGGCTGGTGCACTGCGGATAATGTAACTTGGGTCAATGTATTTTAACGAAAAAGGGAACTCTTTGGCTTTAAACTCTTCCTCAATCTTTTCTTTCAGGTACAAACCGATGTCCTTGTTTTTCACGTTTCCTGAGGCATCTTTTTCAACGCCTTCGGTTTCAAAGAAATTTTGTCCGGCACCCTCGGCCACCACAATTACTGCATGATGCCGCTCTTCGAGTCTTTTGCGTAGTGCTTTCAAGAACCCGTACGGCCCATACAAATCGAATTTCATTTCGGGAATCAGCACAAAGTTCACCTCCTGTATCGCCAGGGCAGCATTGGCGGCAATAAATCCTGAATCGCGCCCCATCAATTTCAACAGAGAGATTCCATTATAGGCCCCCTGCGCTTCATTGTGAGCATAACGGATAATATCGTTGGCAATGGTAAAGGCAGTTTCAAAACCAAAACTCTTCTCAATCAGGTTGATATCGTTATCGATGGTTTTGGGTATGCCAGCCACTGCAATTCTCAGTTTGCGGCGTTCAATTTCTTCATGAATGGCATGTGCCCCGCGCAAGGTACCATCGCCACCAATGGTGAAAAGGATATTGATGTTCATAATTTCAAGCGTATCCACCATCTGCGGCACATCCTGATTCCCGCGCGAAGATCCTAAAATGGTCCCCCCGGTCAGGTGGATGGCATCGACCATCTGGGGAGTTAAATCAACAACCGGGTGGTTGTAGCTCGGAATCAATCCTTCATATCCATATTGAAACCCGATAATCCGGTTGATGCCGTACCTATAGTTCAATTGATTGACTAAACTGCGGATTACATTGTTTAAACCAGGGCATAAGCCCCCGCAGGTAACAATACCCACTTTGGTTTTTGCAGGTTCAAAGAACAAGTTACCGTGTGGTCCGGCTTTTTCGAACGAGATGGGTTCTTCGCCCGATTCAAAATGGTGTTTAAAGCCTTCCAGCGTATTGTCGTACAGAATTCTATCTTCTTCGGATATAAATTTATAAGAGGGACTGTCAATTCTTGGAGTTTGCAACAGGGGCGATTTTACATTATTTTTTCCCAAGGTTTTGACCATAAAATCATCTTGCTTCATATCTTTTTCAATTTTTTGGAACAGCATGTTTTCAAATTTGGTAATTAATCAGCAATATACTAAAAAACCCCAGATGTTGATGGCAGTAGTTATTTTCGACGTAAAAAATCCCCTTTACCCTGCTCCACCAGTTTATCGTAATTCGAACGCAGGCGGATGAGCCAAAAGATACGTTCCTCTTCATAAAAGTCGTTAATCTCTGGCTTGAACTGCTTAAAGTGGTTGTAAAAACTAAAGAAAACAGATAGATGTTTGTTCCCATTCGGGGAATTTACATAGTAATAGAAAGGCAACAGGCTTTTTTCGCGCTTCCCTTGCTTTTGCACATTGGCATACCACAAATAAAAGAACCGGGTTTCAAAATCACCGTTGGTATAACGTTCCCGGTTGTAAAGCTTCCATAACACATCATGCGAAACCGATTGCCCATACACGTTTTCATATTTGTACAAAAACCATCCAAAAATGAAGGTATTGCGGGTGGTGCTTTTAAAAAAATAGTGAAGTGGTTGAATGGAAAACAGCCTGGAAGTATCCGTCTTTGTGTACCAAACCAACGGGGCAACCCTGAAATAACTATAGTTTTTTGATTTTTCGCGGACGCAGATGGGCCATAAAAGGGAAGTTTTCGAATAATCCGGTTTTTTAATGTTCCTAAAAACAAACAAAAAAGCAGATGAGTGTGTCTCGCCCAATAACTTTTTATAATTAAAGACCGGGAAAAGGTACCGATGCGATTCACCTTCTGAACGAATAGAACCCGCAAGTGGAGTTATCAACGTGTACCGGTTTTCATTCATCTTGGAATGACCTTTTGAAAAGAGCGGAAAAAGAGTAAACGATTGATAGCTTTTACTATTGGAACTAAACACCAACGGAAACAGAATTTTATGATCCGTCTGGTTATTTTTAAAAGACCAAAAAATAGGGAACAGCACGTTTCTTTTTAGAGTATCCGTTGCTGTTAGCTTTTTACTGTGCCAATACAATGGAAACAGAACATTTCTGGTTTTGCTGGGTTTTTGTGTATGCCAAAACAGAGGCGTTATGGCTACATAGCGGCTATCGTTATCGGTTCGGCTTCCAAACGAAAACAATGGAAAAAAGGTAAATGATTTTTTATTTTCATTCTTAAACCGGTAAACCAAGGGAAATAACACATCGTTGGATTTTGTAGCACCTCGGACTGACCAATAGATGGGGAACAGCGTTTTCCGCGAAAGGGTGTCGTTGCCGAAATAAGAGGTGTTTGCCCACCAAATAGGAAACAAAACATGCGATTGCTGATGGTCATCCTTTAGGTTCCAATAAAAAGGAGTAATGGCCAAATGGTTTTTAAATCCCTCGGTAGCATGGCCTTTCGAAAAGATGGGAAGCAACGTAAACGACTGATAATTGGGGTTCTTGAAACTGAAAACCACGGGAAAAAGAATCCTGTTCTGGATAGAACTGCTTTTATACGACCAATAAATGGGGAAAATAGTGGTCTTGGTAATTGTATCATCTTTAAAGCTACGCTTACCCCGCCAATAGATGGGGAAAAAAATATTCTGCACTTCGTTGGGTTGTCTTTTATGCCAAAAAAGTGGTGTTACGGCTACATAACTACTTTGCTTATAAGTATTCTGTCCAAACGAGTAGATAGGAAAGAGGGTGAAAGACTTTCGGCTTTGATTCTGAAAACGGTACATGAAAGGAAATACAATATCGCTCCGTTTTTCGTTGCTTTCTGCCGACCAGTAAATGGGAAAAAGGGTTTTCAGAATCACGGTATCGGTGAGCGAATATTTGCTCATGCTCCACCAAACCGGGAAGATGACTTTGGTTAACTGTTCTTCGGTTTTAAGCCGCCAATAAAAGGGGAAAATATCAAAATGATGTTTGGTGGCATCGGTGGAACCACCTTTTGAAAACAACGGCAACACAGTCAGAGATTGGTATTTTGGGTTTTTCAGACTAAATACCAATGGAAATACTATCTGGTTGTTCGTATTTGCACTTTTGTAGGACCAGTAAATGGGGAAAAGGGTCGTTTTTCTGAGGGTATCACCATCGAAACATGTTTTGCTGTGCCAGTAAATAGGGAAAAAAATATCTTTGGTATCCAGGTTTTGTTGTTTGTGCCAGAACAGGGGTGTGATAGCTACATAACTGCGGTTTAGCTGAGCATGATGCCCAAATGAGAACAAAGGGAACAGTGTAAATGACTGTTTTTTGGAATCTTCATATCGATAAATCAAAGGGACTACCACATCTTTCTTGAGATTATTGCTCCGTGCTGACCAATACAATGGAAAGATGGTGTTTTTAATCAAAGTGTCTTCCTTAAAGCATTCTTTGGTCCGCCAATACAAGGGTAAAACCAGATCGGTGGTATTGCTTTTTTGCTGTTTGTGCCAATAAATAGGCGTAATCCCTACATACCAACTATTTAATTTGGTGTTGTATCCAAAGGAATAAAAGGGAAATACCGTGAACGATTTTTTGTTTGGCCCGGAATAACTATAAATAAAAGGGATCAAGATATTGTTTTTATGCGTGTTTCCCCGTTCCGACCAATAAAGTGGGAATACTGTTTTCCGGGTTATGGTATCGTTTTTTAGATAGATGCTCCGGTTCCACCAAATGGGAAATAACACATCTAACCGTTGTTGTTTGGTTGTTTGATGCCAGTAGTTTGGGAAAATAAACAGGTGGCTCCTGGCGGCATCGGTGGAATGCCCTTTTGAAACAAAAGGCAAAACAGTCAACGATTGATAATTGGGATTTTTTAGGCTGTATATGAGTGGCAGAATGATTTTGTTGTTTATTGTTTTTTGCTGGTTCGACCAATACAAAGGAAATACTACCCGTTTCTGAATCGTATCGTTTTTAGTAAAGCTGTTTTTACTCCACCAAACCGGCAACAACCTGTATTTTGATTCATATTGGGTTTTCTTTTGATTATAAAGCAGGGCTATATTCAGTTGCGATTTGTAAGGCGTTTGTTTTTTGTAATAAAATGGCAGAAACAATTGGGTGGTGTCATGGGCTTTTGTAAAATACCAATAGGCCGGAAAAACCACAAACCGGGTATTGTTTAACGAATCTTTTTTATACCACACAAAAAAGAACAGGTTATTCTCAACCACCAGCCCACCGGAAGATTTACTGATTCCAAAGAAAGCGATACTTGGGGCAAGCTCCATCAGTTTGTATGAATCCAAAGTCGCCAACGGTGTCGTTTTTTTCTGATAATGAAACAAGGTTGGATAATACAGGGAAACAACCCGGTTGTCGATGCCATTGGAACTGCTATCGGTAATAAAGAACGGAATAAAATGGTGGTGTGCTGATTGGGTGACGTAGTTGATGCTTTTTGAATAAATGGGATAGAATATCTGAAGCTCTTTCTTTTCGGGGTCCCTGTATTTTCGGAACACCGGCCACAAGTTGATGTTTCGCCCACGTGTAATGCCAAAATCGAAAGAAAGATTGGTTTGGGAGCTATCGGTTTGAGCAAAGATTGGGGTTGCATCCAAAATCAAAAGCAGGCAAAACCCAAAAACTACTGAGCAAAAAAGTAACCCAAATTTCATTTTTAATCCTGACAATAAATAGCACTAAAATAATTGTTAAAGCTATTAAAATTTCAGCCACGAGGTTTACATAATAGATGAATTATTTAATTCAAGAAGGTTTAATACCTTTCAATTTCAGTGTAACCATTTTTGAGACAATTTAACTGACTTCAACTCCACTGATTTATTTCAAGTATGTTTTAGAATACGATCAATTATGTCATTTGTTAATTGTATAGCCTTTATTGTAGCCTTTTTAATATAAAAAGAGTCAAACCACTTACGGTATTTGTTCATATTTAAAATCTAGCTTTCAATTTAAAATAACCCACAATGACTTTCGGGATAATTCCTGTTTTTAAACACCTTAACTAAATTGATGTTAAATACCATATTTCCGAAATTGTATATATAAAACTCAAAATTCAATTATTATGGATAAGACAAAATTTCTGAACCAGTTAAAAAAACAGACTCCAAATGAAGATGAATTTCATCAGGCGGTTACTGAAGTGCTCGAATCAATTGAGGATGTGTACAATGACAATCCAAAATTTGAAACTAACAAAATTATCGAACGAATCGTTATGCCCGACCGCATTATCATGTTCCGTGTACCATGGATGGATGATACCGGGGAGATTCAAGTTAATCAAGGCTACAGAATTGAGTTTAATAGCGCCATTGGACCATACAAAGGTGGTTTACGGTTCCACCCTGATGTAAGTATCGGAACATTCAAATTTTTAGGTTTTGAACAGGTATTTAAAAATGCACTAACTACCTTACCAATGGGAGGTGGAAAAGGAGGCTCAAATTTCGACCCCAAAGGAAAATCGGACAATGAAGTTATGCGCTTTTGCCAAAGTTTTATGACTGAGCTGTATCGTCATGTGGGGCCTGAAACCGATGTACCTGCAGGTGATATTGGAGTGGGCGGCCGCGAAATCGGATTCTTGTTCGGCCAGTACAAACGTATTGTTAACCGCTTTGAAGGGGTCCTTACCGGAAAAGGGATTAACTGGGGCGGCAGTTGGATTCGTAAAGAAGCCACCGGATACGGGTTGGTTTACATAACCCAACATTGGTTAACTGAACACGGTACCGATTTAAAAGGGAAACGGGTTGCCATCTCAGGTTCGGGTAATGTGGCTATTTATGCTGCTGAAAAAGTGATGCAACTGGGCGGAAAAGTAATTACAATGAGCGACTCAAATGGGTGCATCATCGACGAAGAAGGCATTGACCTGAATTTGATAAAACTTATAAAAGAAATAGAACGAGGACGCATCAGAGAATATATTGAAACACGTTATAATGCCCAGTACAGTAAGGATAGAAATGATGTATGGAAAGTAAAATGTGATGTTGCACTGCCTTGTGCCACCCAAAATGAACTTGATGTAGAATCGGCTAAAATATTGGTTTCCAATGGCTGTTTAATGGTGGCCGAAGGAGCAAACATGCCTGTTACTGCCGAAGCCGTCCATTATTTATTACACCAAAAAGTAGGGATGATTCCGGGAAAAGCTGCCAATGCCGGCGGTGTTGCCGTTTCAGGACTGGAAATGACCCAAAATTCGATGAAACTTCAATGGACCCCAAAAGAGGTGGACGACCGGTTGTATCACATCATGAGTGAAATACACGATGCATGCGTAAAATACGGGAAACGTGAGGATGGGTATGTTGATTATGTAAAAGGCGCCAACGTTGCCGGATTCCTGAAAGTAGCCAATGCCATGATTGATCAAGGATTGATTTAAACCACAGGATAACAACAACTACCTTTTTGGAAAAACCACTTTCACTTTTGGAAGTGGTTTTTTCGTTCATCGCTTTATTCTTTTTGTTTGTACATATATTTATTAACTCGTAAAACCAAAAATCTTGGACAAACCATTTAAAATATTAGGCAACGGTTTGATCCATTTTATCATCGTTTATGTATCTTTAAAAAGTTAAATCCTAAATAAAATTACCCATGAAAGCCAATATTAGTATCGTTTGTCTCTTTTTTGTAACTTTTGCGGCAAATGCCCAAAGCGATAAAGCTATTTTTCTGCACCACTCTACCGGAGGAGCCGTTTTTAGCGAAGGCAATGTTGTTCAATGGATTACCGATTACAATACACAACACGCCACCAATTATTCGGTCACCGAATTGGCCTACCCGAATGATCCTTGGGGATGGGAAAACTATCCGTACGATTTCTGGAAACTTTGGGTAGATGGGTCGTGTGACAATGCTGTGAATAACATTCAATGTTTCGATCGGCTTTGTCAGGACAATGAATTGATCATTTTTAAACATTGTTTCCCGGGCGCAGGGATAAGCGAAGATTCAGGAAATGGTAATGTGGCTTCGGCGGAAAAGACTTTGGCCAATTATCAGTTGCAATATCGTGCGTTGTTGGCGCTCTTCGACCAATATCCCAACAATAAAATCATGGTCTGGACACTTGCTCCATTGCACCGCAATGCCACTGATACCGGGCAAGCAGCACGTGCTGCGCAGTTTGCTAATTGGGTAAAAAACATCTGGTTAACTGAGGACGGGAAAAACCACCCCAATGTTTTTATTTTCGATTTTTTTGGATTGGCCGCGGAACAAGCTGCTTCGCCAGCAAACGGCATGCAATATTGCCTGAAATATGATTATGAAGGCGATCATAACGGCAGCGATTCACATCCAAACACTTCAGCCAACCAATTTATTGGACCAATTTTTGCCGAACAGATTGTAACTACGTTGGCCACTACTACTATAGTGACAGAAAACATCCCTTCCACATTGAGTTTGGAACTCCTTAGCGATGCTTCATCCAAAACCCTTTCCTATAAAATTATTGGGCAAACGGCAAAAACTCCATTTCGTATTGAAGTTTTTTCGGTACTTGGTCAACCCATCATAATAGTAGAAACTTTTGATAATTCAGGACTGATTACACTTAACCGAGGAGGTGGAATTTATATTGTGCAGGTAACCATAAATGGAACGTTCATCAGCCAAAAGGTGATACTTTGAATGTTGTTACTTAATGATGGATTCCTCTCGAATTAGTTCTTAAATATTTTTCCTACTATAGCGCCAATGATTCCCCCGATGATAAACCCTAACAGACATTTTCCAAAAGTAGCCGATTCAAATACATGTTTTATCATGCTCAAATGGATATTGAAAAGATTATTCCAAAACAGTTTCCAACCCATTACTTGAAAGGCATTTAAAAAAAATATCCTGACAATGGCTACTCCAATTATACCACCTGCAATTGTGAGTAAAATCATACTGGTTCTCTTCATGTTGCTTATTTTAGGTAATCCGGAAAGAATAATCCGATTAAAAGTACAAATTATTTTAACATGAAGCCAGTTGTTGGAAAATCGGCAAGTTAAATTGGCCAGATTTTATCCCGCTTACATGAAAGTAGCACAGAAGTTCAGAATTCTTTGTTCGAAATTCAACAAGGGTTATTTCATGGGTATTTCAAAAATGACAAACTGTGAATCTTCCATACTTCCGATTTGCAGGGTCGGTTCGCCTTCAATTCCAATACCATCGCGGCGTTCCAACAAAGAGCCTTCCACAGCCAGGTTGCCTTCGACTACAAAAAGATACACTCCATTTGCAGGGAGGTAGTTTTTATAAGTCAACTGTTTCCCTTTTTCAATTTTTCCGAACGAGACAAAAGCCTGTTGGTTGATTTTTAAATGGGAACCTTCCATTTCGACAGGTCCCGCCACTAAAAGCCATTCATTTTGCAACGCATCAAAACCAAACGATTGAGTTTTGTAACCTGGTTTTACTCCTATCTTATCGGGGAAAATCCATATCTGGAGCAGTTTTAATTCTTCGGTTTCGGAGGCATTAAATTCGGAATGCCAGATACCGGTTCCGGCACTCATCACCTGAACTTCGCCATGTTTAATGATGCCAAATCCGTCGGTATTGTCGGTATGTTTTACGGCTCCTGAAAGAGGGATGGTAATAATTTCCATGTTGTCGTGAGGATGTAAACCAAAACCCATCCCTGGGGCAATGGTATCATCATTTATCACGCGGAGTTTCCCAAAATGGATTCTTTCGGGATTGTAATAATCGGCAAAACTGAAGGTGAAATTTGTCTTTAACCAGCCATGGTCGGAACTTCCACGGGTTTCTGCTTTATGCACTGTCGTTTTCATTTGTATCATTGTTTTAACGACGATACAAACCCTTCAATCCGCTTTTTGTTTAATTACCAATAACCCGAATCGGTGTTCTGTTAGATTTTTCCGTCCCCACAGGGGATTGCCAACGCTACGGCGGCATCTCCTTCTACTTGCTTCGTATGGCTGATGATCAATAGTTACCCGGCCTTTCCCCTCAATAACATAAAAAGTCACATCTATGGGTAAGGAATGGGCGCAATTCACTGTTGGGTCCTATCACCAGATGGGCTATCCCATGAAATTTCAAATCCGCCAGATGAAATCCATTGGCAGCAGGTGAGTTAAGGACATGTTTCATTTGAATTCTTGGTAATCATTTTTAATGCAAAATAATTTTGAGTTAAAAATACCAATGTATCGGCGGATGGATGCTATTTAAATAAAAAGCAGTTCAAACGACTGAAGTGCTTTTTATTTAGCACCTTATTTCCGCAAGTCACGGGGTGACTCAATTTGACACAAAGAAGGCAAACAATTGTTGTTCAATTAGTCACCCCGTGACTTTCAACGGTTTCCTAGACGACCTGCGGATTTTAGGTGCAACTGGTGATGCGTTAAATTAAATGCTCTCGGTGGCTACAATTTTGGCCAGAATATCAGCATACGGGAGCATCAAATATTTTTTCCCTTCAAATTCGAATTCGCTTCCACTGAATTCTTTATACAACACTTTGTCGCCAACTGCCAGTTCCGCGTTCTCAATCTGGCCCAAAGCAGCAATTTTTGCAATATTTTGTTTTTCCTTGGCCGAATCGGGAATAATAATTCCTGAAGCGGTTTTCTGCTCCGATTTATTTGCTTCCAAAAGGAGCAAAACATTTTGATTGATGGGTTGTAACTCGTTCATCTGTTTTCTGTTTTATATAGATTATTCAAATTATTTATTATCCTTTTAAGTGTCATAAGGAATGAATCTATTTTGATTGGATCCCCAGCAAACGGTCGATCCGGGCTTTATCAAACCCCACGATAACTTCACTATTTATGGTTGTTTGAGGAACTCCTTGTTGCCCGCTACGTTTTACCATCTCCTCGGCAGCTTTGGCATCTCTCGACACATCAATATCACTAAAACGGATTTGATGATCCTTCAAATAGCTTTTAAGCGTGTTGCACCAGGAGCATGTTGGCGTTGAATAGACCACCACATTTTTTTGGGGTTTTTCCTGAGCCGTCTGCGTTTGTTGCAAAACCGCATGATTACCTTGAAAAAGGTTTTTATAGAAAGAACTTTCATGGCATCCCTTGATGGTACGAAAAAATTTGCCTCTATTAAATTCAACCAGGGTAGGTATCGAATCAATTCCAAACTGGCTATGTATATCACGTACAAATGTGACATCTGCGGCAACCAGAGCTGCGCTGGTATCTGAATTCATGGCTTTCCCCAGGTTATCTAGGGCACATTGGCTTTGCAAAGATCCTTCTGATTTGTATAAAAGCAAAAACGATTTGTTTTTACCTTCTACCCATTGAATTAGCTCTTGCGTGTTTTGTATATGTTTCATAATAAAATCCTGTTTTTTTTCTGATGCAAAAATAAAACACAAGCTCACTTTTAGGTGTTTTGGTCTTGGAAAAAATTACAACCGATTAGTTGAAATAATTCAACAATTTTCTTATCAGATTTCAATAGTTACCGTCCTTGAATTTTATGAAGTAACAAATGAGTTTTTTCATAGTAGGTTACAATCTATTGTAACAAGCCAAAGTACGCCAAAAACAAAACGCTTACCCAACAAAAGTCAGATAAGCGTTCAGGGTATGTTGCATTTGTTTTATTCTTCGTAATCGTCCGGATTATATCGGTCATCGGCAGGTTCGTCTTCTTCATCAGAGATATTATCCGACAGGTAATCCAAATCGGCATATTTATCTTCGTATTCGTCTTTAACGCCTTGTTTCAGGTTGCCTTCTTCGTCATAATCCTCGTCCATTTCTATAATTTTAATGGCCTCTTTCTCGGTCATCCGGAGCAGATAGTATTTGTCGTCAGTTTCAAAAGGAAGCGCGCTTACCAACAATCCGTCTTTATTGGTAAAAGTAATCAGGTGATCGCTAAATCCATAAGGATACACTAGCTTAATCTGCTCTTGCAGTTCGGGCTCAAGCTTGTTAAAATCTTTAATTACTCTTGGTTTGTTCTGGCTCATACGTTTAGATTATGTCAAATATAGGTTTTGCTTGTTGTTAAACTTTTCAGGTTCCAAATATCTGTATTTTTTTTTCACATGCAACAATTTCTTAAATTCTTTCCCAAAAAAAAAGAAATTCTCTGCAACATATCATTTTAGCCTTGAATTTTAGTGAGCTGCTAAGTCTAAAAAAATATCTCAAAAATAAAGAAAACACTGTGCATAACTTTTTAAAAAACATGTGGCTACCAACCCTTCAAGCAAGCCATTTTTTACATATTTTGCACCAGCTAAATCAGTAAATTCAGCAAACCATGAGCAAATTCAAAATTGAAGGCGGGTACCCATTAAAAGGGACCATCATCCCTCAGGGGGCAAAGAACGAGGCATTGCAGATTTTGTGTGCCGTTTTGTTAACACCGGAAGATGTAATTATCAGAAACATCCCCGACATTAAAGATGTAAATACCCTCATTGCCATACTGGGTGAGATGGGTGTGGACGTGAAACGGCTGAATACCCATGACTACACATTCACTTCCAAAAACATTCACCTGGAGTATCTGCAAACACAGGAATTTGTTCAAAAAACGGCTAAAATCAGAGGCTCTGTAATGTTGGTGGGGCCACTTTTGGCAAGGTTTGGAAAAGCGTACATCCCAAAACCCGGTGGCGACAAAATTGGACGGCGGCGATTAGACACCCATTTTATTGGGCTGCAAAACCTGGGGGCTCAATTTGATTACGATGCCGGTGGAAAGTTTTACCGAGTTGAAGCTACCCGGTTACAGGGAACTTACATGTTGCTCGATGAAGCTTCGGTAACCGGAACGGCCAACATCATCCTGGCTGCGGTTCTGGCAAAAGGGCCCACAACTATTTATAACGCGGCCTGCGAACCTTATATCCAGCAGTTGTGCAAGATGCTCAATTCTATGGGGGCAAAAATCTCAGGCATTGCTTCAAACCTATTAACCATCGAAGGAGTTGGCTCTTTGAAAGGATGCGAACACACTTTATTGCCAGACATGATTGAGATTGGAAGTTTCATTGGTTTGGCAGCCATGACTGGTTCCGAGCTTACCATTAAAAATGTATCGGTGCCGAATCTGGGAATCATTCCCAAAGCATTTCAACGATTAGGTATCCAGATGGAAGTTAAAGAGGATGATTTATATATTCCGGCCCAGGAACATTATCAGATTGACACATTTATCGATGGCTCCATCATGAATATCGACGATGCCCCGTGGCCGGGCTTAACGCCTGATTTGTTGAGTGTTATTCTGGTGACTGCCACTCAAGCCAACGGAAGTGTGCTCATCCATCAAAAAATGTTCGAGAGCCGCTTATTTTTTGTCGATAAGCTCATTGATATGGGTGCCCAAATCATCCTTTGCGATCCGCACCGGGCTACAGTTATCGGGTTAAACAAAAAGCAGATTTTGCGTGGCATCAACATGACCAGTCCCGATATCCGTGCTGGGATGGCGCTTCTGATTGCTGCCCTGTCGGCCAAAGGAACTTCGATCATCGAAAATATCGACCAGATCGATCGTGGCTACGAAAAGATCGATGAACGGTTGAATGCTTTGGGGGCCAAAATATCAAGGATTGAGTAGCATTTTTTGAGAGTACCCCGAATCCGCAAGTTGCGCCGCAACTAAATACCTCATTTTATTGACCATAAATATTTCACTTGCAGATTTAAGGGAGCAAAAAAAATATTTGCCGTCAATAAAAAAACAGTATAAAGGTTTTTAAGTTCAATAAAATTATTATGTAAATAAAACATATCGGCTTAAATGGTGTTATTTGTGGCAAAAAAAGAGAACATGAAGAAGTATTTGATTATTTTATTTTGCGGGATTACATTATCCACCTTTGCACAAACAGTTGGGCTCCAGATTGGAAATAAAGCACCTGAAATTTCCATGTTGGGTCCCGATGGAAAAACCATCACCCTGTCATCGTTACAAGGAAAACTGGTACTTATCGACTTTTGGGCATCGTGGTGCGGCCCTTGCCGATATGAGAATCCTAATGTGGTAGCAGCTTATCATAAGTTTAAAGATCAGAAATTTACCAATAGCGAAGGTTTTACCATCTTGGGAGTTTCGCTAGATAACAATGCCGTGGCCTGGAAAAAAGCCATCGTGGACGATGAACTTGCCTGGCCTAGCCATGTGAGTGATTTGAAAGGCTGGTCGAATCAGGCCGCTGCCTTATATCAGGTACAAAGCATTCCAGCCAATTTTTTGATTGATGGAAAAGGAATTATTGTAGCCAGAAATTTGCGCGGGTACATGCTCGATGCTAAATTGCAAGAATTTAAGAAATAAGAACCGTTTTAGGTCACTTGATGACTGTCAGTTGATTTTGCCAATTGGTGTCATAATGTCGTTATGTCACAATTGGCAAAAATTTTGTTTAAGGAGGCGGGTTTAATTAAAAAAAATTCAAAAATCATGGCGAACGAAAATATAAACAATCCATCTATGAACGAAGGAGAGAAGCAGGAAATGCCTGAAAACATTCAGGTTGAGGCAGAAAATACGTCAGAAAACAACATTAAGCAAAATGAACAAGAGGTAACCCATGAGGATAAGAAACTTTTTAAGAAGAAAAAAGGGCATAAAAACCCTGAACTAGAGATCAAAGAGAAAGAGTTGGAGGAAACCCGCTACAAAATGAGCGAGATTAACGACAAGTATCTTCGTTTATCGGCTGAATTTGACAATTACCGTAAAAGGACATTAAAAGAAAAGTTGGACTTGATGAAAACCGCTGGTGGCGAATCTATGAAAGACATGCTGCCTGTAGTTGACGATTTTGAACGGGCCATGCTTTTCATAGAAAATGCAACAGATATTGTGGCAGTAAAAGATGGCATCAATCTGATATACATCAAGTTTAAAGAATTCATGAAAAATAAAGGGATGGTAGAGATCGAAGCCCTTCATCAAGAATTTAATACCGACCTGCATGAAGCTTTAACCAAAATTCCGGCTCCTGATGAAAACCTGAAAGGTAAAGTGGTGGATGTGGTTCAAAAGGGTTATAAAATTGAAGATAAGGTGATTAGGTACGCCAGAGTCGTTGTTGGTGAATAAATAAAAAGATATGGCAAAAAGGGATTATTACGAAGTGCTGGGAGTTTCAAAAGGAGCATCGGCCGAGGAAATTAAAAAAGCTTACCGTCAGCAGGCAATAAGATTTCACCCCGATAAAAACCCGGGTGACAAAGCGGCAGAAGAAAAATTTAAAGAAGCAGCCGAAGCTTACGAAGTGCTGAGTAATCCGGATAAGAAACAACGGTACGACCAGTTCGGTCACGCGGGAGTTGGCGGTGCCTCCAACGGTGGCTACGGGGGCGGAATGACCATGGAAGATATTTTCTCCTCCTTTGGTGATATTTTTGGCGGCTTTGGCGGCTTTGGCGGTTTCAGTGGCGGACGAACCCGTCAACGTGTCAATAAAGGTACCAACCTTCGGGTGAAAGTATCACTTAACCTTTCCGAAATGGCCAATGGCGTTACCAAAAAAATTAAAGTAACCAAGTTTGTAGCCTGCGAGGTTTGCGACGGTACCGGTGCCAAAGACAAACATTCCTTTTCTAATTGTTCTACCTGCGGTGGAACAGGGCATGTTACCCGAATCTCGAACACCTTCCTGGGACAGATGCAATCCACTTCGGTGTGCCCCAGTTGCAACGGCGAAGGGAAAATAATTACGCACAAATGTAATGAGTGTGCCGGCGAAGGAATTGTTAAAAAAGACGAAGTTATCTCGCTGAATATCCCTGCGGGAGTAGCTGAAGGCATGCAGCTTTCGGTAAGCGGAAAAGGAAATGCTGCCCGCCGTGGAGGTGTGAACGGCGATCTTTTGGTGGTGATTCATGAAGAGGAACATCCCGATTTAATCCGCGATGGCAACGACTTGATTTATAATTTATTTTTATCATTCCCCGATGCAGCTTTGGGAACCACAGCCGAGGTGCCAACCGTTGACGGGAAAGTGAAAATTAAAATTGAACCGGGAACACAATCGGGTCGGATTTTACGGTTGCGTGGGAAAGGTATTCCCGAGGTAAACGGTTATGGCAAAGGCGACCTGCTGGTGAACATTCAGGTGTGGACACCACAAATACTGACTAAAGATGAAACCAAGTTGCTGGAAAAACTAAAATCATCGGAAAGTTTTGTCCCCAAGCCTGATAAAAGGGACCGCACCTTCTTTGAGCGGATGAAAAACTATTTTGAATAGTACCAATTTGAATCAACAATAAAAGAGGCTGTCTAATAAGTTGAGTTTATTAATAAACAAGTCATCGGATGAATTTTTAATTAGTTGATTTATTGTATTTTAATAATTACACCTTTTGGTAAAAGTATTCATCCGATGACTTTCTAGACAACCGCCTTGCTTTTAAATAGTCCGTCAAATTTTTATAGGCAATTGATAATCGGCTAAATGTAAAAAGTACAAACAAAAACACTAAGTGATTATTTCCAATAACGATATGTTTTGTCTTGTGCCTAAAAATTTACCGAATCTTTTGCTTTTAAAACATCAATTTAATATCAATCAGTTCTTTAACATCCTTGATAGCAGCTTCATCGCGGATTTCAACCCGGATACCACGGCCTTCGGCATAAACTTTGGCAACCTTCAATTCTGATTTTATAAGAGGTGAAACATTACTTTGTAACACTGCTTCTGTGGCTTTTTGCCCAAAAACAAACGCTACTTTAAAATAACATTCTCTTGGAAGAAGGTAGATAATGGCCCGTTTTCGATCCTTTACCCGAAAACTCCAGCCATATTTTTCGCCCGGGAAATTCCATTCGGCCATGGCTTTCGGGTATTTGTCAAAGGAATATTCCACCAACGATTTCCAAAGGCTGTAAGTGGTTCCAAGCTGGCTTTTCAATTGATGGTCATCGGGTTGGCTGTTTTTTTCAGTAAAAATACTTTTGTCCATGGTCCATTTTTAAGGGTTTTTTACTATTCGAAACCTTGCGTATCTAAGCAAATAGTCATCGGATGACTCACTGGAATTCATCGTTCAAAGGTACTCTTTTAAAGTGATTCTTTGATAATTTCGATAAAACATGACCCGCTAAGAACAGAGAAGCTAAACCTTGACTGGTTTGAACTGTTATGTAGGCTTTTGTAAGATGCATTGAATAAAAATAGTATATGGAAGTGATAAAAAAGAAGAAAATTACGTGGGCCAGTTTTCGACAAGCATTGAAGCTTTATAAATATTTGGCTCCCTATAAAACCGAATATTTTATCGGGATGTTGTTTTTGCTGGGTTCCAGCTTAACGAATCTGGCATTTCCAAAACTCCTGGGCGATTTGGTCAACTCAGGAAATGCTGGAACGCTTGGAACCGATTTGAACCGCATTGCCTTAATTTTGGCCTTGTTACTGATTGTTCAATCGGTATTTTCCTATTTCAGGGTAGTATTATTTGTGAACGTTACTGAAAAGGCGTTGGCTTTATTGCGTCGTGATACCTACAACCATTTGATAAAATTGCCTTTACGTTTTTTCGAAAAACACCGGGTGGGGGAATTGAACAGCCGCATTTCGTCGGATATTTCGCTACTTCAGGAGACACTTACCAGTACCTTGGCCGAGTTTATCCGGCAGGTGATTATCATTATTGGTGGAATTACGTTATTGGCCATGACATCAATAAAGCTGACCCTTTTTATGCTGGCCATTTTACCTGCTGCCATGTTCGCTGCCCGCGTGTTTGGAAAGTTCATCCGTAAATTCTCGAAAGAGGTACAAAACCAGGTAGCCGATTCCAATACCGTGGTGGAGGAAACGTTGCAAGGCATACAAAGTGTAAAAACATTTACCAACGAAGATTTTGAAATGGAACGCTACCGGAAACGGACTCAGGAGATTGCCGACTTGGGGATGAAAAGCGGAAAATACCGTGGTGCATTTTCATCGTTCATTATTTTTGGATTGTTCGGAGCCATTGTAGCGGTCATCTGGCGGGGTTCAGCGCTACTTGCCACCGGAGAGCTGGTGGCCGGCGACCTGTTTTCGTTCGTCATCTATTCTGTTTTTGTTGGCGGAACCGTAGGTGGTTTAGCCTCTGTTATTGCCAGTATCCAAAAATTTATTGGTGCTACCGAAGCCCTGTTTGAACTCTTTGATGAGGAGGAAGAATCCCTTGAAAAAATAGTGGAAATTCCCGAACAACAACATCTGCAAGGTGAAATATCTTTTGAGGATTTATCCTTCGCTTATCCCTCACGCGAAAACCAAGAGGTACTGAACCGTATAAACCTGACCATTTCTATCAATCAGCAGGTAGCTCTGGTAGGACCGAGTGGAGCCGGGAAATCAACATTCGCGTCGTTAATCTTGCAATTGCATCAACCAACGGAAGGAAAAATCCTTTTTGACGGTAAAGAGAGCAGCCGATTTCCGCTTTCGGTATTGCGCAGCCAGATTGCCCTGGTACCACAGGATGTATTTTTATTTGGCGGTACCATCCGCGAAAATATTGCCTATGGGAGGCCAAATGCCAGTGAGGATGAGATTTATGAAGCCGCAAAAAAAGCCAATGCCCTGGAATTTATCGAACGGTTTACCGATAAATTTGATACCTTAGTGGGGGAACGGGGAACCCAGCTTTCGGGAGGGCAACGTCAACGGATTGCCATTGCCCGGGCAGTATTGAAAAACCCTAAAATCTTAATTCTCGACGAAGCTACTTCATCGCTCGATTCAGAATCGGAACGGTTGGTTCAGGATGCCCTTGAAAAGCTGATGAAAGGCCGCACCTCTATTGTTATTGCACATCGGTTGTCCACGGTACGAAAATCCGATCAGATTTTGGTGCTTCACCAAGGAAGCATTGTTGAACGGGGTACACACGAGGAATTGCTGAGGATTGATCAAGGTATTTACCGGAACTTGAGCGAATTGCAGTTCGCGGTTTAACCTTTTCTCTATTTTTTTGTATTAAACAGAAAAAGAAATACCATGGAACTTAATATAGAAAAACTCCCTTTTGGCTTGAAACCAGAAACCAACGGCCCGGACAACAAACTGTATGATTACCTAGGCGAAGAAGGAGTAAGAAAACTGGTCTCTGATCATTATGATTTATTGGCTGATAGTGAAATAAAACACCTGTTTCCTCCCAAGGGAATGGCGCTGGAGTTGGCTAAAAAGCGATCTTCCGACTTTTTTGTCCAGCGCTTGGGAGGCCCCGAGTATTTTAACCAGAACCGTGGAAAACCCATGTTGGCCAACCGTCACCTGCCCTTTAAAATAACCCCTGAGGCGAGAATCGTTTGGTTGGATTGTTACCGAAAATTGTTACCCAAATTGGAAGCTCCCGAACCATTAATCCTGGCTTTCTGGAAATACCTCCACGATTTCTCGAACTGGATGGTCAATACACCGGAAGGAAACTAGTATCAAAAAAGTCGGTTAATATTCACCCGGTAACTTTTTGATTACAGCATTATGCCTTATATTCACGCCCGGAATCACCGGGTGAATTAATGCAAACGCATGCTTGACTTGACACTAGGATTAGTGGCTTAAAACGAGCTTTTTCACTTGTTTGCTTGTTTCAGTAACGGCCTCAACTAAATAGATACCGTTAGGAAGTTGCGATGTTTCTAGCGTTAATGAGTTGAAATTTGTTGAAAGTATATTTTCCGTAACAGGAGCGGCTATCTTTCCTGTAATATCTCTCACCTGAACCAAGATTCTTGTTGGGTTAGAAACTGCTAAGGCAATTGTTGTATTTCCGGTTGACGGATTTGGGTAAATAGTAAAATCAACATGGGAAAGTTCATTTATCGTAATACCGGTTCCATTTAATGAAGGTTTCCCGGCTTCTACCCAGGCATTATACATCAATTCGGCCAAGGCATGTGAGGCATCATTAAGCAAACGGGCAGTAAAATATTGCGATTTCGACCATAAGGCATCTTTATACGCCGTGGAACTGGTGTTGGTCGAGAAAGTTTTTGCATAATCATCGGCATCGAGAATTGAATCCACATATTTATAATTTGCATACAGGTACGAAAACACATAATCGCTCACATTATCAATAAGGTTAAGCGGTTTCCCTACATATTGTATCTGCCCGATATGGGCATTGATCATGGTTGACTCGTACCGGGAATGGATGCCGTCATTACCTGTATATTGGCCGTTGTAATTTTTGGTTATATGCATGGGCATATAGCCATCGCCCACGTAATGCGACAAATCGGCGGCGTAGTATTTAGCCTGTTCCCAATCTCTACGGTGCAAACATTCCCGGAGCGAATCATAGGTTTGAATGGTTGTCCAGGGTAAAACGCCATTGTCATAAACCGTATATTGACCATGAAGTGATATCATCTCGGTCATTGATTGTGAGATAAGTCCATTTGTTACAAATTCCGGATAATTATCAATGTCGATATAATGGCGGACTCCCTCATCGGGATCTTCTGATTTCCGATCATCTGCATCCGAACTATGTTCAGCAATGTAAAGCAGCCAATCGTTGAAAGGTTGCATTTCCTCATTAAACGACAATGCCGCATTTTCTGTAATACTATAATGACCTGTTCCACCCCAACTGATGAGTAAAAAAGAAAGCGTAAGTAATGCAGGAACAATTATTTTTAGACTTTTATGATGCATGATTTGTACATTTTAGAATAAAGTAACTGACAAATGTAATAATAATAGTTTATTATTCTAAAATTGAGTTAAATACCTCAAATCCGCAAATCATCTGGGAAACCGTTGAAAGTTGACACAGAGAAGGCAAACAATTGTTATTCAATTAGTCACCCCGTGACTTACGGAAATATGGTAAATACATCAAATCCCAAACCGCAGTGTAAATATGTTGTTGAACAAGTATAAAATAGAATAGGGATTTTTCTTGAATAAAGAATCCCTATTCTATTTTCGCCCTAAAACAGTATTTACAAGTTTTTCCTTGTTAAACTTAAATCCAACAAGCTGTCAAAAAAGTTAATAAGCCCTTTGCATTAGTTTTTCGCGGTTCAACGTAATCAAATGTCCAAGCGGTTTTCCATTTCGGTAGGTTATTACACGAAGGGTAATTGGACCTTCGGGGACTTCAACCGGACTGGTGTATTTGGTTGAGTAACTACCCGGCATGGTATCGTCAAAAGAGTAGAAAATATCAATACCCGGTAATTCACTACCCAATTCAAGAATGAGCTTTTCTCCTTGCAATTGGGTTGTAACAATGGCATCGTAAACAGCTCGTGAATAATTTACCCCGGCAACATCGGCGCGGTTGAAGTGGGTTTCCATCCGTTGGGAAAAATCAGTCCAGTTTTTTGTTTCTTTTGGCGACCAAAAAACTTCGGATAATGCCCAGGCACGGGGGTAAGTCATATATTCGGCATATCGAAAAGTGGGTACTTGTTCGGTCCAAAGGTTGCCTTGTCCACCTAAAACGTACTTGGCATCCACGCTATCGGGAACGGGTTCAAAACTGTAACACTTGCTAACACGCAAACCAGCGTAGATGGGTGGATCGATGGTGCTCTCCCCTTGATTATAATCAAGATAAACAAATGGTGAAGGGGTCATAACCGAAGAGTAACCTTTTTTTGCAGCTTCAATTCCACCTTGCATCCCGTGCCAACTCATTATAACCGATTCGGTCGAAATACCTCCATTCATTATTTCCTCCCAGCCAATGAGTTTTTTCCCTTTGGCTTGGATGATTTTCTCAACTCTGCCCGTAAAATAATTTTGCAGATCTTTCACTTCAGTGACATTCAATTTTTTCATCAACGCTTGGCAACCAGTATCGTTAGCCCAATAACCATGGTAGCATTCATCGCCACCGGCATGAATATAGGGGCCCGGAAAAAGTTGGGAAACTTCGGTAAAAACTTTATCAATGAATTCATATACTTTCTCATCGGATGGGTTTAGTGTGTTATCAATCAACATTTTGAATGTTCCATCACTATGCCATTCTGCGAAATTTGTACCGGGGTCAACTTTAACAGTAGTGTCTTTGGTACAGCACAATTCGGGGTAGGCCGCGATAGCAGCCATAGAGTGACCGGGAACATCAATTTCGGGAATAATAGTAACATTATGTACAAGTGCAAATTGTACAATTTCCCGAATATCGTCTTGTGTATAAAAACCACCATCAGTGGCCTCTTCTCCAGGCTTAGGGGCAGCATAGTCACCAAAATGACCCGAACGGGGTACGCGCCATGCACCAATTTCAGTTAGCCTGGGCAACGATTTTATCTCGATACGCCAACCGTTATCATCCGTCAGGTGCCAGTGCAGCGTATTATATTTCAGCCTTGAAATTTGTTCAATATAGGTTTTAACTTCCTCTTTTGTAAAGAAATGCCTGCTCACATCGAGCATGATACCTCGCCATGCAAAACGGGGGTAATCAGTTATTTTTACTTCCGGAATAATCCAGTTGACTAACTCGTTTTTTTTGCTTTCAATCTCTTTTGGTAAAAGTTGAAGCAGGGTTTGAATACCATAATATAGACCAGGCACCTGATTTGCCGTTATAACAACACCCTTCTTCGTAACTTCCAACACATAGCCTTCAATTCCTATTTGTGGATTGATTACATCGTTCAACAGAAGTTTAATAGTACCTGTTTTTCCTTGTATCGGTTTTATTGAAAACCCGGTTGGAGTGTTCAATTTTTGGGCAAGCATCTCAACCAAAAGCCTTAACTCAGCATGGCTAAAACTTAATGTGGTTTTACTGGTAAGTTCGTAAAAACCTTCGGACTGTTTCATTTCAACAGGTTGTGGGATCAACTGTATCGGTTTGTTTTGCGCATTAACCAGGGTTATTGCCAAAAGGGACAGGGATAAAAATTTTACTTTCATGTTTTTTTATTGTAAATAAATTGAAATTATCGATAAAGCAGCAATTGCAACTGTTTCCAACTAAAAAGTCAAAAAAAACCTACAAATCACTATTATAATATAATTTTTGGTCTTTGCTTCACTATCCATAAAAGCAAAGAAATTTTTCCCCTTTGCGTTCTTGTGTCAATACGGTGATATTATTATTTTGCTTTTTTAGCAATTAAATACTCAGCTATTTGCACGGCATTCAACGCGGCTCCTTTACGGATTTGGTCGCTCACACACCAAAAACTGATTCCATTAGGGTTGGTCAAATCTTTACGGATGCGTCCTACATAAACGTCGTCTTTTCCGGCAATATCCAAAGGCATGGGGTATTCTTTGCTGGTTGGGTTGTCAATCACAGTAATTCCTTTGGTTTTTAAACATTCGGCACGGAAGGCTTCGGGAGACACAGGTTGTTCCGTTTCGGCCCAAACCGATTCCGAGTGGGCGCGCATCACAGGAACCCTCACGCAGGTGGCACTTACCTGAACATCGGAGTGCATAATCTTCCGGGTTTCGTTGTACATTTTCATCTCCTCTTTAGTGTAGCCATTGTCGGTAAACACGTCGATGTGAGGAATGACATTGAACAGCAACTGATAGGCAAATTTTTCGACAGTAGGTTTTTTGCCTGCCGCAAATTCCTCCAACTGTTTCTCCAATTCAGCCATTCCCATAGCCCCAGCACCGCTGGCCGACTGGTACGAAGACACATGAACCCGTTTGATGTGCGAAAGGTTCTCCAGTGCTTTTAATGCCACAACCATTTGAATGGTGGTACAGTTTGGGTTGGCAATAATATTCCTTGGGCAATTCAAGGCATCTTCAACATTCACTTCAGGAACCACCAACGGAACATCGGTATCCATACGGAATGCGCTTGAATTGTCAATCATGATGGCTCCATATTTTGTGATGGTATCGGCATATTCTTTTGAAGTGCTGGCTCCGGCTGAGGCTAAGGCAATATCAATGCCTTTAAAATCATCGTTGTGCTTCAATTCCTTAACTACCAGCTTTTTTCCTTTAAACACATATTCGTTTCCGGCACTGCGGGCCGATCCAAACAACACCAATTCATCAATAGGCAAATTCCGCTCATTCAAAATACTCAAAAATTCCTGGCCAACAGCACCGCTGACCCCAACAATAGCGATTTTCATTTGAAATGTTTTAAAGTTTTATTTTCGATTCGATGATTTTTAATAACTTTCCAAAAATAGCAGCTTTCTACAATTTTTAGAACTCATTATGAAAAAAATAATAATTTTATTTTTTGCGGGATTATTTGCTTTCAAATTATCAGTATCGCAAATAGTTTCATTCGACTTTAATACCGATCCATACCTAAATGCTACATTTTTTGATTCACATTGTACAGTTTCTTCATTTCAGGTTTCATCGGGAACTATCAGTACCAACCGCACCACTTCCCCATTCCCCGATTTGCCTTACATGGAAAGTTCCAGTGGTTGGGCTGCCACAAGTGTTTTCACGGCAAAATATTTTTACCTTACCATAACAGCGAATCAAGGTTATTGGTTTTCGCTACAATCAATCTCCTTCGAAACCATTGTCACCAGCGCCGGACCTTCTGATATCAGCATGGTGGTAAACGATTCAGTGGTTTTTACCGGAGCAGCTCCATTGGTGGTAGATACCCTTCAGCAATCGCTTTCAGGTTTTGATTCATTAACCTCGGCAACCATAAAACTTGCAGGCTGGGACAATGGTTCGCGGGTAACATCAGGAGCCGGGGCATTTCGGATTGATCAATTCGTCATTGATGGCGTATTTTCTGCTATTCCTCCCAAAGATTCTACCTCTTCTGTGATTTTGGGCAGTTTTTCAGTCCCTGTAATCATCTCGTCGTTGCAAAATAAAGCGAATCCCATCAAAGTTTGTGAATTTGTTTTTACCGATTCTGCTTCAGGGGACGGGGTTTCTACATTGATTGACAGCCTAAAAATAATACCTGCCGACCATAACCAATTCTTTGACTGGGATTTGTTGTTGGATGAAGTCATCCTTAAAGGACCCGATTTCACGGAAGGAATACAAGGCCGGATAGATGGAGCAACACTGGTTTTTGAGACCAATAACGTTTTGCAGGTTGCTGAGGGGACTGCCCAATCTGAAACTTATGAACTTTGGGTAGCTCTAAAAAAGGAGCTCAGCCAAGCCGATAACCAAGGGTTGGGATTTGAGCTCCCGATATCGAATATTTACTGTGACTCCAGAGGTTCACAGGTGAATAGGGGTGGATGTTCCACTGAACCAGGAACCTTAACAATTGAAGTAAAAGGAACTCAAGTTCATGCCATCTTTCCAGATGACGTTTTGTATGCCGATTCGGTGTTTCAAATTATTGCAACTGTCACCGATGTCAATGGCAACCGTGATATGGATGATGGGAGTCTGGTCATTTTATCTGCTTCATCGGATCAAGCTCATTTGACCTCTGGTACCAGTTTAAACGGTGATTTTGAGTCGGGAATCATCACTTTTGATCATCTTCAGTTTTCAGGAACCGATACTGCGGTATTTCAATTATTTGCAGAAGATTATGGGACTTTTCTTTCAGAACCTGTTTTGGTTGGTTTTCCCTATTTTACCGATCATTTTGAATCGGGAAACTTGAACCCATGGCTTTATTCAGAGGATTGGCAATGTTCGGAATTAAATCCTATTGATGAATATTTTTCGCTGCAACACAATCTTTTAGGAGCAGAAGGAACCAGTTACATAACATCGCAATATCCGGAACCAAAAATGAATGATGGGAAGATGGTGTGGCGGATGCTATTGAAAAACGGCGATTTTGATCCAACCTCATCGAACCGGTTTTGGTATTTTCTGATGGCCTCCGATTCCAATTTACTTTCCACCGAAACTTATGGTTATGCGGTTGGGGTTAACCTCACCGGAAGTAGCGATACCTTGTCGCTTTGGAAGGTTTCCGAAGATGGGAACAAAGAGTTGATTGCCCAATCGGATTTTGACTGGAATACCAACCATACCGTGGCTATGGAAGTGATCCGTGAAGTTCCCGGAATTTGGACTTTGGGTTGTAGCGAAGGCTCCGTATTTGATTCGGTGCAATACGCAACTGAAGCAGCAGAATCATCCTTTTGCGATTTGCCTTTTCACGGGCTGGTTTTTCAGTTCAGCAGTACCCGTGGCGGACAACTTTGGGCCGATGGGTTCGACTTTTTTCAACTAAATTCGCCTCCGGTTCTACTAGCTGCCGAAGCCACTGATAATAAAATCGTCCAATTGACTTTTTCTGAAGCTATAAATGACAAAGAACCCATGACCACGGGGAATTTTCAGATTTCATCACCACCGGATTTCGGCATTACCTTGGATTCCGTTTCACTAAACCAGGAGAACAAAAAACAAGTGCTTTTGTATGTCAACCAGTTGATGACTGCTGAATACCAGGTTGCAGTGCATGGATTGTCCGATGATGCAGAACAAATGATGATCCCCCAATCAGTAGCTTTTAACTACCGGGTACCTGCTATTTGGGGTGATGTGGTGATAAATGAAATTATGTTCGATCCCTCGCCCGTGGTGGGCTTACCGGAATACGACTATCTGGAGCTTTACAATCAGGGTGAGAATCCATTTTACCTGGACAACTGGCAACTTGAAATTGATGGGGTTTCTAAAACCTTTCCCGATTCCGTCCTTGAGAAAGGGGGATATTTGATACTTACCAGTCAGTCGGCGGTTGCTCCATTTCAAACCTATGGAAAGACCCTTCCCATGATTTCAACTACAACCCTGACCAATTCGGGCAAAACGGTTCTATTATATTCCCCCGAAGGGAATCTGATTGACAGCGTGTACTATCAACCCTTATGGATAACCGATGAGGGCAAGCAGGATGGTGGTTGGTCGCTGGAACGGATCGATCCTGAAAATGATTGTTCCGCTTCGGGAAACTGGAATGCTTCCGTTGATACCAGCGGAGGAACTCCTGGACGGCAGAATTCCATATTTGGTTCCAACATTGATGCTACACCACCCATTCTTTCCAGCTGGGCAATGGTTTCTGATACAGAATTATACTTTTCGTTTAACGAAGAAATCACATCACACAACCAAAACCCACTGGAATCTTGGAACTTTACCCCAACAATTTCAGGGTTTGATACCCTGATAGTTTCTGAAAACCGTCGTGAGTTCCATCTCATATTTAGCGAAGCATTAACTCCCGATACACATTATCAATGCTTGATAAACGGGATTTTTGATTTGTGTGGCAATCAAATTAACGATACCACAATTTCAATCCTCTATCATATCCCGCAACTCCACGATTTAGTTTTTAATGAAATTATGGCCGATCCTTCGCCAGTGGTTGGGCTTCCCGAAGGTGATTATGTGGAGCTTTATAACCGGAGTGGCTATTCTATTTCCCTTCAGGATTGGGAATTGTGGTCGGGGACTACCCGAAAAGTGTTGCCTACATTTGAGTTGGATGCTGACGAATATTTATTGATTTGCCAAACAGTTTTTGAAGGTTCTTACCACGAATCAATAGTACAAATGGCCATCCTTTCATCTACGTTTTTACCTTCCAACGGTAAACCGTTGGTTTTGAGATCGCCTGACGGCTTAACCATTGATTCGGTTTTGTATTCCTTAACATGGTACCAAGACGAGGAAAAAGAAGCCGGTGGCTGGTCGCTGGAACGGATGGATGTAACTAATTTTTGCAGCACCCTTTTTAATTGGAAAGCCAGTATGGATGAAACAGGGGGAACCCCCGGCAGAATAAATTCCATTGCCAGACCCAATCAGGATACATTGGTTCCTCAAATATGTTCATTGCAAATCAGTTCTTCACGATCAGTAACTTTAGACTTAAGTGAGTCAATTCCTGAAGAATCATTCTCACATATGGAAAATTTTACGTTGAGCTTAGGTTTTGGGCAACCCGATTCGGTAAAACAGTTTATTGAAGAAGGTTTCGCACTAGAACTCTTTTTCACCGATCCGTTTGAACCGACAAAAACCTATCGCTTACATGTAGCTGGTTTGGCGGACAATTGCGGCAACCTGATGAAAGATACTTTATTGTCATTTTTCTATTACTTGCCACAAGCCAACGACATTATTATAAACGAAATTATGGCCGACCCCACTCCATCAACCGGGCTGCCTGAGGTGACTTATTTAGAATTGTATAACCGGAGCCCCTGGCCCATTGACGTTCAAAACTGGAAACTCATATATAGCGGTTATAGCCGGTTGTTACAAAGTTTTGTCATACAACCGGGTAGGTATTTGTTATTATGCCCAGCAGGAGAAGCAGAGGCGTTGACTCCCTTTGGAGATGTGATGGACGTATTGAGCAGTACCACGCTTACTTCGTCGGGAAAGTTCCTACAGTTGCAAGATTCGTCGGGGGCAATCATTACATCAGTGGATTACCGGAAAAGCTGGTATGGGAATGCCAATAAAGAAGATGGGGGTTGGGCGCTGGAACGGATCGATCCGGAAAACTTGTGCAGTGGGAGTTTCAACTGGTCGGCCAGCAATTCTGCTAAAGGTGGGACCCCCGGCCAGTTAAATTCTGTGAATGCCCAGAACCTGGATCAATCAAAACCCAAAGTAAGTTATGTAAAGATAGTTGATGCCCAGCGATTGAATATTGAATTCTCTGAACCTATTACAGCCCAACAGTTAAGCGATTCTCAACATTACATCATCCATGGGACGTCTCTTTCAGTAGCATCAGTAGATGCTGAGCTTTATTCTGTTATTGTAAAGCATGCCACCCCTTTTATTGAAGGGAACCATTACACCTTGAAAATTACAGGTATTCCCGATGAGTGCAGCAATGTAATGAACGATACCTTGATAACCTTTAAATTTAATGCTATTGAACCCAACGATGTGGTTTTTACGGAACTGATGGTTGACGAAACCCCACCGGCAGGTTTACCCGGATATGAGTACGTGGAATTGTACAACCGCAGCAACAAAATCATTGAACTTGAAGGCTGGAAACTGGTTTTGGGAGGCAATCAAAAGGTAATCCCCCGTAAAAAACTTTTGCCTGATTCGTATATAATTCTTTGCTCAGAAAGCGGTGCAGAAGATTTAACTGCTTTTGGAGAGGTTCTGGCTGTTACGGGTTTTCCATCGTTACCCAACGATTACGGGGCTTTGCAGTTGTTGGATACAACAGATAATGTAATCAACCAGGTGGCTTATTCCGCAAATTGGTATCAGGCCCCGGAGAAAGACAACGGTGGCTATTCCCTCGAAATTATTGACCCAAACAATAACTGCGGCCAGTTCTACAACTGGAAAGCCTCGGTAAGTGATTTGGGGGGAACCCCCGGAACCATAAATTCGGTAAACGCCCAAAATATAGATCAACTTCCTCCTTCGATAAAGAATCTGATTCCGGTTGCGGCTAACGAGGTTTGGGTTGAATTTTCTGAAACAACCGATTCCGGCAGTAAACTGGACAAGTTAAATTACCAATTGATGGGATTTGGAAACCCCACCAACATCATTGCCGATAGTTTGGACGGTTCGCGGGTGTTGCTCCGGTTTACATCCAACATGGAATCCCCATCGGACCAGCAATTACAAATTAAGAATGTAGCCGATTTTTGTGGCAACCTGATGCTGGATTCAACAATTGGATTTACCTATTACAAACCGAAGTTATATGATGTGGTCGTTAACGAAATAATGGCAACACCTGAACCATCTTCAGGCCTTCCCGGCAAAGAATACATGGAACTTTTTAACAACACGGCTTATGACCTTCATCTGTATCAATGGAACTTGACCGTTGGTAGTTCTGTAAGGCAGTTACCTTATGTTTCCGTCCCACCAAATTCTTATTTAATTTTGACCCAAACTGGGAATGATAGTGCTTTTCAACCGTTTGGCCCTGTGCTGGAGGTAGAAAATCTTCCGTCGCTGGCGGCAAGCGGAAACGCGTACCTGTATCAGCCCGATGGTAGTTTTATGAGTGGCACTGTTTGGTCATCAACCTGGTTTGCCGATGAGTTTAAAGCCAATGGAGGTTTCAGTTTGGAACGCGTCGATACACGAAATCCTGATGAAACCCCTGAGAACTGGTCCGAAAGCCAATCACCGGTTGGAGGAACTCCAGGGCAACCCAATTCGGTTTATAAATCAAATCCCGATAATTTGCCACCGGATTTGGTTCGGGCTTACCCTATGAGCGATACTGTAATCCGCATCGAATTTTCAGAGGCCATACAAATGGAATCATTGAAAGTTGAACAATTTACGCTGGATGGAGCGCAAGGAATCTTTAAAGAAATGATTCTCTATTTGCCAAATCTCTGGTATTCCGACTGGAAACTCCATTCACCTCTAAAAACAGGAACCACCTACCAGTTACAGGCCAATGAAACTATTACAGATATTGCAGGAAATCCTCTGCAAAAGAAAGATGCACGGTTTGCTTTAGCAAGCAAGGCAGCTAAGGGCGGTGTAGTTATCAACGAACTTTTGTACAATCCAGCCAGTACCGGAACCGACTTTGTTGAGCTGTATAACCGGGGCAATTTTCCGGTAAACCTGAAACAGTTTTTGCTGGCTACGCGCGATGCCGATGGCAATTTAGATCAGTTAAAAACGGTTTCGGGGTTTGGAACTATTTTGTTTCCATCGGAGTACGTGGTTTTATCGCCAGACCAGGAATTGGTAAAGAATAATTACCTCACAAAAAATGAACAGGCTTTTTACGATATGGCTAGCTTGCCGTCGTTTCCTGATGACAAAGGGATTGTCGTTTTATTGGATACTTCGGGGATTGTAATTGATGAATTTGCTTATACCGACGGTATGCAGTTTGCACTGCTCCAGACTACCGAAGGGGTGAGCCTGGAGCGGATTCATTTTGACAGACATGCCTCAGAAACATCGAATTGGCATTCAGCCTCAGAAACAGTTGGTTGGGCAACCCCAGGCTATGAGAATTCGGTATTTATGGAATGGGTTGCTACCTCCGATGAAATTACCGTGGAGCCGGAACTTTTCAGCCCAAATAACGATGGGTATAACGATGTAGTAAACTTCCGTTATCAGTTTGAAAAGGCCGGATTTGTAGCCAATGTGACTATCTTTAACGAGAAGGGGATGCTGATCCGGAAAGTAGTTCAAAACGAATTACTGGCTGCGCATGGAACTTTCAGTTGGGATGGGTTGATGGATGACTTATCAAAAGCTCCGGCAGGCATCTATATTGTTTACTTCGAAATATTTGATTTGGACGGAAATTCAAAACAGTTTAAGAAAGTATGCGCGAGTTCAATGAACAATTAACAATCAATGTGTTTAGTTAAGGTTAATAAGTGTAAAGCAAAATTAACTGCAAAGAACATGGAGACTGGAAACGGGAATTCATGTGCCCTTTTGGTCATTAGCTCATGAGTACATAATCTTGTTTCTCGCATCTCTCAATCTTATACCTTGATACTGACTACTTGATACTAAAATATTCATCCTGCTAACTAAACAACATTGAATTAACAATGAATAATTATAATGGAGAACAAATCGCAAATAATTGTATTACACGGACAGAATGAGGATTATTTGTTTGATCCCCGTTCCGCTAAATCGCAGATACGTAAAATATCCAAATTTAGCCGCGTCTTCAAAGGGGTATCAAACGAAGGGAATCCGGTAGTTATTAAAATGCTGCCCACCGATCTGGCAAAACACGTGTATGAAGTAGAACGATTTAAAAACGAGATCCAATGGTATGGCTTGCATCCCAATGTTTTGGCCCCATTTGAATATATATATCAGGATAGCCGCCATTATTTGATTTCGGAATATATCCAAAGTATCGATTTGGGATACTATTTAAGACACCGTAGAGCTTTTAAACGGACACGTATCCGGATGGCCCTGGCATGTGGATTCCAGTTGCTCGATGCACTCGACACATTGCACCAAAAAGGGTTTATCCATACCGATATAAAACCAGCCAATGTTTTATTGCTTACAAGTAGAGCAGGTTATCCCGATTACAAAACCCCCCAGTTCCAATTGATTGATTTTGGGATGGTCCGCCAAATAGGCACAGCGCCGCCGCCATCATCGGAAAGAAACAAACGGCCATTTGTTTTGGTGTATTCACCGCCAGAGCAGGTGCTGGGCTTTCATGAACTCACCGGTTTCCATTCCGACCTGTACAATGTGGCCCTTTTAATGCACGAAATGATTACCAAAGAACCCGTGTATGAAAGCCACCTTTCGGTAAAACTAATGAATCTGCAAACATCATTTCCTTTGCCCGAGAAAAAGGTAATTCCTAAAGAACTGATGGATATTTTATCTAAGGCAGCATCGAAACATCATTTTAAAAAGCCGCCCAACCATTACACAAGGCAGGAGGTGTACCACCGTCTGAAATTAGGAATTGAGCAAAGGTATGCCAATGCCAATGAGTTCCGGCAGGCTCTTGAAAAATTCAGCTATAACTATTTCCGGTGATCGGGCTGTTTTATGGGTAATACGATGGTAGTTTTTGTCCCTTTTTTTGATTCGGAATGCAGTTGGATGATTCCGTGATGGTTTTTAATAATGCTGTGAACGATGGATAACCCAAGTCCTGTTCCTTTACCCGCTTCTTTGGTGGTAAAAAAGGGATCAAAAATTTTATCCTTAATTTTAGGATCAATCCCTGAACCGGAGTCTTCAATTTCAATCAATACATTTCCTTGGTTGGCCACGTAAGCGGCACTAATCCGGATCGTCCCATTTCCATGAATGGATTGTATTGAATTGTTAATCACATTCACAAATACCTGGTTCATCTTGCTTGGAATACATTCAATAAGAATTTTATCAGGGTAATCTGTTATTATTTCTATATGGTGCTTATAGCTGTTGAATAATAGGACTAATGCATCGCTTAAACATTGAACGACATTGTATTCTATAAAACTATCGTTTCCTGAATGGGAGTAATTTCTGAGGCTCGAAATAATTGCAGTGGTTTTTTCTACCCCGGTTTCAATGGCATGGCATGAAAAATCAATCTCCTCAAATTGGCGTGTCATTTCTTCATCGGTCCATTGTTCCACGAACTTTTTTCTCAGTTCCTTTATATTGCTAAGCAGTGCCAATGCCCCAGCCGAAATATAGTTGACCGGGTTATTGATTTCGTGGGCAATTCCTGCTGTAAATACACCTAACGAAGCTAATTTTTCCGATTGAATCAATTGATTCTGGGTTTGCTTGAGCTTTGATAACGTTGAAACAAGTTTCGATGTCTGGTTTGCTAACTGTTCATTAAGCGAATTTAGTTCTTCGTTGGACGAGATTAGTTCTTTGTTGGCAATGCTTAGTTCTTTAGTCCGTTCTTCCACCATACGTTCCAGCTGCTCACGGTAGTTCTCCAATTCTTTTTCGGAATTTTTTCGTTCCGTAATATCCATGGCAATCCCCAGATAACCGGTAATTATACCTGCATCGTTATACAGTGCTGTCACTTTAAGTAATACCGGGAAACGGGTACCGTTTTTGTGTATGTATGTCCACTCGCATGCTATGGGATTACCTATCCGGGCATCCTGCACAAATACATCAAAACCCGGTTCAAGGGTTTCACCTGTTTTTTGCGAAAGTAAATTAGCCAGGTCTTTAACTTCTTCGGAGCAATGAAATAGCATTGGGGTTTCTTTATCAATAATTTCTTCAGCCAAATAGCCGAGCATTTTTTCAGCAGTTTTATTAAAAATATGTATAATTCCATTTGTATCGGTTGCAATTAAAGCATAACCGGCATGTTCAAGTATGGCATTTTGTAAACTCAGAATCCGCCTGTTCTCATTTCTAGTATTCACTAAAACTGCAATATTCTGGCCAACACCCATTAGCATGGGACCATCGGGCATATCCAATTTTTCTGTGGTTACCAAATATGGAATCTCATTCCCCTTTTTGTCAACCAATACCATTTCCATTTGCAATGGCGAAGATGAATCCATAACCCGCTTAAGATGCCCAATTATATTTTCAAATTCTTTTTCAGATTTAAACCAGTTTCTCATTTCAAACCCTTCTAACTCCTTATGGCTATAACCTGATTCTAAAACGAGCAGGTGATTCCACCTCCTGAGTTTTAGGTTCATGTCGTATAAATAGAACGATGCCGGAAGGCTGTTGATGAGCTGATCCGTAAACTGTTTTTCGTCCTTATGCGCTTTTTCCAGGCTTTTGCGTTCGGTTATATTCCGGACAATGGCTAAAATAAACGTTTGGTCCTGAATGATCACTTTAGTCAGACTCACTTCCGCATCAAAGGGTTTTTTATTTAATGTTTGGTGGGTCCATTCAAAGAATTGCGGAATGCCTGAATACGCTGCTTCTATTTTCTCCAAGGCTTTATTGTACGATGTGCTGCCATCAGGTTGATATTCGGGGCTAAACAAATAGGGCGGTTCCCCTATAATCTCATGGCGCTGGCATTGAAACATTCTCAAGGTTAATTCATTGCAATCGATAAACCGGTCACCGGTCATCAAAAAGATAGCATCGTTGGCATTATTGAAAATGGCCCTGTACTTTTCTTCGCTTTCTAAAGTACCCTGGTGGGCTATTTTTAAATTAAGCTCACTTTGTACAACCTTTTGGTAGGCTTCTAAAAGGTTTTCTTTGTTTTTTCGATCGTAAAATAAAATGAATACCAAATAAACCAAAAGGACTAACAATATGGCCAAAACTAAAAGGGCTATGACCTGAACCTTTTTCACGGAATTGTAAATTTCGTCCTGCGGTATCTCAATCATGATATACCACGGTGCAACCATATATTCCATATAGATGGGATAAAAAAAACGGACCACCGGTTTTTTCAAAAACTCAGAGTTTTGTTGGGTCTTGAAACCCATCCCTGTTTCCATCGAATCTAAAATATTATGATTCTCAGGATGCAAAAACTCACTGATTTTATGATCCACTTTGGCCGGATCGGGATGGGTAACCAACATCCCGGAATTGGATAAAAGGCTGACAAATCCAGAAGCAAAGACTTTTTTATGTTGCAGTTCCTGCTGCAATAAATTCAAATCGAAATCGATCCCGAAGACACCTAAAAAGGTATCTTTAACCATGATAGGATTGATAAGTGAGGTTTCATAATATACCTTTTCATTTCCATGGTACTGGTAGTGATAAGGATCAAGGATAATAGGCCTTTTCAGCTTGGCCGGGATGCTGTAGTAATCTTCCAGGTAATCGGCGGAATCGTTGATCTCAACAGTAATCTGCCCTCTAAAATAATAGTAAGTCATGGCAAAGTGCCCGTATGGGTCATGAAGCGGATCGTCCATGTATTTGTCGTCCGCCTGGTCATAGGCATTGGGTTCCCACATGGTCCAATAGGCCAGAAAACTGCTCCGCTTTGAGATGGAATTTTCCATGAACTGGTAAGCCATCTTTCGTGGAATCCCCTGTTGCCTGTATTTAAGAAAGTTTTCAATATTCAGGTTGCTGATTAAAAAGGCATCGTGGAAAAATTCTTCAATGGAATGCTTTACCTCCTTGGACACCAAAACGGCCTTTTGGTTCGAATCTTCAATGGCATTGCTCCTGAGCCGGAAAATAATTACCAAGAAAATGAGAACTAAAACCAGTGCAATAACTAATGCTGAAAAAAGAGCTATCCGGATGTTGGTTGTAAATTTTTTAAAAGCACTCATATTATTATGCACTCCACATTGGTTCAGTTGAATAACAATTCAATGATAATGAATGTTAAATTACCAGAAAAACATTTTGATAGTATGTTTTTTCCCAGAATCTTTTTATTCCTCTGCTCATCATTGGGCTACTGTCTAAAACCTAGGAATTAATTTACTGATAAATAATAGTTTATCGGATTCTTTTTGAGGAAAAGAAAAACGTAGTTTGGTAAAAAGCCCGGTTGTAATCCTTGTTAAAAACCACATTCCGGACTTCAGTAACCTTGCTGTTATTTGAAAAAAGCTACCAGTTCTTTTAATTCCTGTGCCCGTACCGATAATTCCTGCGCATTGCCAGCCAGTTCTTCACTGGATGCGGCATTCATTTGAGCCACCGAATTTAATTGCTGAATAGCCCCGTTCACCTGTGAGGCCCCACTAGCCTGTTCATTGGTGGCGGCAGTAATTTCGTTCACCAAATCGGTGGCTTTTTCAAGATCGGGGACTACCTGCATCATGAATTGCCCTGTGGTTTCGGCCAATGTCAAACTTTCATTGGCAAGAGCCACAATCTCGTCAGCGGCGGTTTTGCTCCGCTCGGCCAGTTTCCGCACCTCGGCGGCAACAATGGCAAATCCCTTCCCGTGTTCCCCGGCACGTGCCGCCTCCACAGCTGCGTTAAGGGCCAAAATATTTGTCTGGAAGGCAATGTCGTTAACAATCTTGATTTTCCCTGAAATGGTACGGCTGGCCTCCACCACTTTCATCGTTGATTTTGAGACTTCAGAAATTCCTTTCAACGAATTGGTCGATTTTATATTTGCAGCTTTTGAGTTGTCATCGTTCTGTGAAATATTTGAGGCCATTTGTTCCATCGATGCAGACACCTCCTCAACAGCAGCAGCCTGTTCATTGGCTCCTTGTGATATTTGCTGCGAGGCATTGCTTAATTCCATGCTTGAGGTTAAAATACTATCAGCATTTTCAATAATGTTATCGACAATATTTTTAATTTGAATCGACATTTTATTTAACGATGCCACCAATTCGCCAATTTCATCTTCATGGGTTCTAATGTCGAGAGTGGCACTCAGATCACCTTCTGAAATTTTCTTTGAAAACTCCATACTTTTAATAATCGGCCGTGTAATATTAACAGCAATCAGGTATAAAATGATTGATAGTACAATTAAACCAATAACTCCAATAAGCAATGTCAGGAGCACAATCTCCTGTGCTTTTGCCGAAACCTCTGCCATAGGGATTTCAACCATTACCGACCAGAGGGTATCGGAATCGCCAAGTTTTACCGGCGAAAAACATCGGATTACCTCTTGGCCTGTCTTTTCTGATTTGCCTGTCCAGAAAAGCTGTTTCCCATTCTTTATAGCATCCAAAATTTTATTCAGATCGGTTTTAAATACCTCGTCCAGCTTTTTTTGGCTATATTCTTTGTCAGGATGGGCTGCAATCTGCAATTGATCTGAAATGATGGCGGCAAAACCTGTTTCATAAATTTTCCTACCCGATATAATCGTGTTTAGCATTTTTAGTTCAATATCAATGCCCACCACACCAATAAAGCTCCCATTATCGAAAATAGGCATAGCCACAGTAGTTTCATACACGTTATCGGCTTCATTTCCTGTATAAGAGTACATGTACGGATCCATAACCACTAATTTCTTCGATTCCTTGGGCAAGGTATAATAATCTTCCTGGTACTGGTCTAAAGTCCCCGGCTCCGGATAAACTTCCCCATTTGATTTGTAAAAGGTGAAATCAATGGTACCGCTGGCTGACTTGTATAAATCATCCTCCACAAATTTTTGGTCTAATCCATCATAAGAGTTGGGTTCCCACATAGCCCAAAAAGCTAAAAAATTGTCGTTCTTTACCAGCAGTTCTTTTAAAAGGTTTGAAATGTTGATCCGGTCCACCTGGTTGTCTTTGTAAACGGTAAATGTGCCCGATAATCCTTTGGCAGTTAATATGGCTTGATCCATATATTTTTCAACATCTAAGGCAACCTCCTGCGATTTGGTCATAGCCAATTCAAACCCTGACTCTTTATCGTCTTTTGAAGCACGGAGGCCAATAATTAATAGGATAGTGGCATTCAATACAATTACAGCTCCCAGAACGGATACTAATAATCGGCCGGTTAGTTTTAGTTTCATAATCTGCACTTTTACATTTTACATTCGGGGTCGTTAAATAGTTGTGTCGGTACTATATGAATTCATTCCTTTGATTTCGGGTTTAAAATCCCCGGGCTTTGAATCATGAATGTTATATTAAAGATAAAAAAAGAACATAATTATGTTGATTTTTTAATAACGTTTAAATACCCTTTTTGTTAAATATACCCCAAATCGTACACAAAAGTGTTTTATATGATACCGGCTTCAATCATCTGGATAATCATTTCAATTTCGGCATCCTCGCCATAAGGGTCGTAGGTACTTTTTAAATTGGAACCAAAAATCCGGGCTACCCCTTGCCAGAAGGCGGCTGAAAAATCGCCCCGGTATTCTTTCACCAAATTGTATGAAGTGTTCCCAATCTCGCGGTAAACAAGCTTAATTAAAATCTTCCCCTGACTAAATGTAAGCCGCTTCAGATCATCTTCGTACCTATCAAACATCTCCTTTTCATACTCCTTGATATACTTTTTTCGGGCCCGTTCACCATCAATATGCTCCAGGTGCTCGTTCATAATCCGCAATTCCTCACGCGCGATTACCGCAAAGGGATAAGCTTTTTTTACATTAATCATCAGACGGTTATATTTCCGCTGTTGCTTGCGCGAAGTGAAGGCCCGTTTGGGGAAAACCTTTACCTCTTTAATCTGGATGCTGGGCATGGTATCGTTTCCAATAATGGAAGAGCCAAAAACCTTGATGGAATCACGGTCAAGGGTTTGTCCGCCGGAGGTTATGCCAACACAAATCAGAAATGCTATGAGGCTATTTTTTATCATCGCAAAAGCACCACAATTTTAATGCAAAAATAACAGGCTAATCCTTAAAAAAGATATCTGCATGAATGATTATTCCATCAAATAAAATAAAAACGCTATTTCCCGCTTTAAATTTTAAGACCTGCGTGGTTTGATGAAAATTAAATGTTGGATTTTTGCGTTAAACCGGATCCTCATTTTTAGCAGGTTATACAACATTTCGAACATTTGAATGCATTGTTCGAACATATCATACCCGCTTGATTTTAAACTACCTATATTTTGAACATATATAAATTATTATATCTTTGCTTGCGTATTAACAAAAACAATCACATATGAAAAAGATTTTTACTTTGTTATTTGCTGCCGGAGTCAGCAGCCAACTATTTGCGGGGGGTATTTTAACCAATACCAACCAAAGCGTAATGTTTACAAGGCTTCAATCAAGAGATGCAACAATTGGAATTGATGCAGCTTACTTTAACCCTGCAGGGTTAACTTTGTTGCCAAATAACGGGTTCTTTCTCTCGTTGAGTAATCAAACTTTAGGTCAGACAAGAACCATCAAAAGTGACTATCAATATTTAAATGTTAAAGATTATGAAGGAAAGATTTTTGCACCTGCCTTTCCAAGTATTTATGCCGTATATAAAATGGATAAATTGGCATTCTCTGCCGGGTTTAATCCAATTGCAGGTGGCGGTGGCGGAACCTATGATACAGGGTTACCCTCATTTGAATATGATATCTCTGATTTAGTACCAGCACTTGCTTCTCAGGGGGCACAGGGTTATCGAATGGATGCCTTTTTTGAAGGAACCTCTGCATGGTTTGGATATCAGGCAAATATATCGTATCAAATAAATGATATGATTTCTGTTGCTCTAGGAGGTCGTTTTGTACAAGCTAAAGACACATACAACGGATATCTTAAAGGAGTTGAATTAAATATGGGTGGAACTTGGATGCCTGCCAGCACAGTAAT
>Ga0209016_1000363_pt1 | contig 55860 bp, 41 predicted proteins | sample EPASupsiteSAE305_FD_187265 | JGI IMG/M metagenome (GOLD analysis project Ga0209016, IMG submission 187265) | Bioremediated contaminated groundwater microbial communities from EPA Superfund site, New Mexico - SAE3-05 (SPAdes) (version 2) | ecosystem: Environmental > Aquatic > Deep subsurface >... | reverse complement strand
AATGATTTTTTCCCCTTCCTTTCAATTATCCGTCGGTTAAAACCGACGGCAATTGAACAATCCAACAATTTAACAATTAAATTCTGACTAAAATTCCAATTCAATTCCAGCAACTGGAAGAATTGCAAATTGATATATTTTATCAACAGTTCCATCGGAATTATAACGATATTGAGCAATATTTTGTCGGTTATAAATATTTTGAATTGAAAAAACGAAAACTAAATTACCCCAATCGAAGTTAAACCGACTGTTCATACCTAAATCCAACCGATGATAATCAGGGTATCTTTTTCCGTTAATATCGCTTGATTCAATCCAACTTCCGTCAGTCCAATTAGTTCCACCAGTTCGGTGTTGCTCATATTGAGAATATATTTTTTCAGTATAAGGCGAGCCAGTTGCAAATCGCCATCTAAGACTTATTTCCATATCATCAGAAAAAGGCAAAAGCATACTAAGATATTTGACAAAAAAGTTCATATTATCTAATTCAGTTCGTGCATTTTTGAAGCTTTTTCCGATAACAATATTAAAAATATTTGGGAAATCATATTCGGAGATATAAGTTTTACCTTCAAATCCGATTCGCGAATCATTTACTTTTGACCACATTTTTGAATAACTAACTGTGGCGTATATATCGTTTACAAATTTTTGTTGAAGTAAAATGTCCAATCCGTAAATCTCTTGTTCGCCAACGTTTAAGTACTTTTCTGAGCGGAAAGTTCTATCGTTAAAATGAATAAACTTTTCGGAAACGGGAAGTTTATCATATTTTTTATAATATCCTTCGGTAGTTAACTTTAAACCTTCGCCTAAAATGTGCTCAATTCCAGCAACAAATTGTCTTGTGTGCGAGTTTTTCAGAAATTGGTTAATTCCAGAGTTAAATCTATCCCAATAAATTGGATAAGCTTGAGTTTGGTAATACTCGCCATAAGCAAAATTTAGGCTTATTATTTCTGGTTGGATAAAGAAACTTCCAGAAATTCTTGGTGAAATATTGCCTTGTTCGCTAAAACTGAAATAATCGTAACGTAAACCGACATTTATTATTAGTCTTTCATCAAAAATGTTAAAATTATTATTTAAGTAGAAAAAGTTCTTATTTTCATCGCCAATATTTCGGTTAAAATCGAATGATGATTTATCAAGAATAACAAGCGGTTCGGATAAATCATTTGGGAAGAAAATTCCATCTTGATTTGTGTCATAGCGAACTGTATCGGCATCCACAGAAAAATTATTAGAAATTGAAGCTGATTTAACCGAAGCACCAAACTCCATTTTGTAAGTTGGCGAAAAAACATAGCCAACATTCGCTTTTAGTGCGGCTTCGGTAATTGTGGATTCCTCAAAAAATATTTGGCGACTTGCAAGATTATTGGTTGTTGAAAGTTTTCCAACAGAATCAAAAAAACGTTGTGTAAAAACACTTTGAACATCAAATTTATGATAATAACTGTTGGAATAGAACGTAATATCGGAATACATATTTTTTGACCAAAGACTTTTTAACGTAATGCCCGAAGCCCATTGCGATTGGTGAACGTAAATATCTTCATAATCTATTGTGTCAATTTGGTTTGCTTTGTCGGAATAAGTAACATCCGATTTACCAACCACATCAATTCTGTCGTTTCCATAAATTCCGGACCAACTAATTTTGTGATTATTATTAAAATCATAAACTATTTTGAACTGTCCGTCGTAATAAAAAGGAGTAGAAGTTAAACCAAAACTGCTTGCAATTAAATCAATATAGCTTTTTCGAGCCGAAATTAACCAAGAGCCTTTTCCGTTATCAATATTTCCTTCGAGAATTGTTCCAACTCCCGCCATATTTAAGTCAACTTGACCAGCAAAATTACTTGAGCGAGTTCCTTCGCGAGTTTCAATATTTGTAAATGAAGAAAGTTTATCGCCATATTTGGCAATAAATCCACCAGAAGAAAATTTAATGTCTTGAATTAAATCGGTGTTTATCATATTAATTGGTCCGCCGGAATTAAGCTGATTTGGATAATGATTAGTAGAATGTAGCTCCATTCCGTCAAGAATAGTTAAATTTTCATTTGGCGAACCACCGCGAACAAGAAGCTCGTTTGTTTGGTCGCTGGAAAATGAAACGCCAGGCATTGCTTGCAAAATTCTTTGAAAATCGCCCATTGAGCCGGGTGAGCGACGCACTTCTTCAACAGCAAGTGAAAGAGTGCTTAAATTGTTTTCGTTAATTGTTTTATCAAAATAATCGGCAGAAACTGTAACTTCGTTTATTTCAACAGCACTTGGCATAAGTTGAATTTCCATAAAATAGTCGCTTTTTGAACGAACAACAATATCAGTTTTTACAACCGATTTATAACCAATTAAGCTAACAGAAAATGAATAAACTCCAACTGGCAATTTTAGATTAAAATTTCCATTCATATCTGAAGCAACGCCAACATTTTCTAATTCTTTAACCAGAATATTTACGCCAGGAAGTGTATTTTTGTTTGAAGCATCTATAATTTTACCACTAACTTCGCCTTTTTGAGCAAGGACAATTGAGGAAAAAATTAGAAGTAACACTATAATTTTTGATTTCATTTCATCTCAAATAATTAAAAAATAACTTTCCCAAAAATAAAACAATAAATTATTTTAGTTTTCCAATTGTGATAAATGGCAAACATTTTGTGATAAAATGTCACAAAAGACTATAAAAAGTCACTTTTGTGACAAAAGGGAAGTTAGTTAAGTAACAAAAGCATATTGTTTGAAAAGCCACGCGAGACTGGAATTGGAAAATCTAACTCATTTAAATGAAGATATAATGCACGAGCATTTCCAGAAGTTGTTGTAATTTTATCAATATTTACGAAAAATGATTTATGGCAACGCACAATATTTTTGTCTTTGCTAAGTTCCGATTCAATATTTTTCATTGTTGCACGTATTACCTCTTTTTTAGGCAAGTTGTTTTCAATAAAATAAATTGTACTATAATTTCCCATAGCTTTAACGCATAATATTTGATTGGAAATAACTGAAATGGATGAATTTGGTAAATTTATGATTATTTCATCTTTTGTGGAAATTTCGGAATGTTTTGCCTCAAACTGTTTGTTTACAATTTCGGAAAGTTTTTCGTTTTTTTTTCGTAATCTACTTTCTGCATAAAATTCTAAAAAAATACTTGGAAAAATTCCAATTGTAACAGTCATAAAAAGGAACTGTCCAAAAGAATAATCAAGATAATCAGGCATTTCAAATTGAAGGGAATAGAGCCAATTTAAAACAGCAATTGGAACAATAATTAAAAAACTATGAATAAAATTCTTTCCAATTGTCCAATTTTCTGGTAAGAAAAAGTTCTTAAAAATGCTTGTTAAAACAAAACTGTTAAAGAGAATAACAAACGAAGTGATAATTCCATAACCAGAAAAATAGAGAAGCTTATTATGGGAGTATCTGTCCAATCCAAAAGGTTGAAAAACCAGTAGAAAAAGGAAGATAAAAAATCCAAATATGATAGAAATTGCAATTTTTTCTTTTGCCGATTCAATAATTGGAAAAGGTCTATTTAATATTTTAATCAAACTATTCAGTGCAAAATTCCTTTTTTTTATAGGTGGAAAAATAGGATTAATAATTGAAAATCAAAAGAAACGAGATTCTGGATTCTAGATTCTGGATGCTGGATGCTGGATTCTGGATAAAAGAAACAAGCTGTCCATCCCTGAATAAGGTTGACCGTTTTAGTTATTGATAGTTGTTAATATATTTATTTGTTTTCAAATTATTCTCATCAAAGATAGTTAAAATAGGTCTATTTTTCATCTGTGTTTTTACCATCTTTTCTTCAAATTCAAAAGGAGTTAACCATTTAAGTGGTAACCCCTTATGAAGTCTGTGTATGTTATAATGATTTACCGATTTTCTTAAGTTTTTCTCTAATTCCTCAAAACTATTTATTGTCTTTCCCTCCAAATACTCGTTTTTGATTATCCCATTTATTCTTTCAGCATATGCATTATCTTGTGCTTTATCTGCCATTGAGATTTTGATATTTGAGAAAGTGAGTAATTTTATATAGTTTTTTTCTATATACTGAGCACCTCTATCGGAATGATGAATAAGTCCATCTGTTTTTCCCCCTACGGATTTAATCGCCATTTTTAACGCTTTTATATTTGAATCAGCTCTTAGTGTTTTGCTTGCATTATAGCCAACTATCTTTTTATTGTAAACATCTATGATAAAAACTAAATAATAAAATCTATTTTCAACTTGATAGTAGGTGATGTCACTTTGCCAAATCTTATTACTTGAGTTTATTTTTTTCCCTTTTATAAGGTTTTTATATTTTGATTGAACTGAATAAGTTGTTCGCTTATAGTTTTTCTTTTTGCTTACTCCATATCCTAAATCCATAAATGTTGATATAAATTTATCTCTTCCTACAAAATCTGGTTAAAGTTGATAATATAATTTATCCAACCCACAACCCGGATGCTCTTTTCTGTAATGATTTATTTGGTCAGATAACAACTCCACTTTGGCTGAAAACTCAGTTTGTTTTACTTCTTGTTTCCACACAGCTTGTTTACTTATTCCTATGGCTCTATAAACGGCATTCATCGAGTAACCTACTTGCTGTCTATGTGTTTTGAAGTATTTGAGCGTTCTGTGTTTTGTTTTTTTTTGATATCTATGCCAAAATCTTCTTCTGCAAATTCAATCATTTTTTCCAAGAACTCTATCTTGATTTGTTTTTGTCCAACCATTTGTTCAAGTTCTTTGATTCGAGCTGTTAGCTCTTTGACTTTTTGCTTACCACTGTCTTTCTTTTCCACTAAAGTATAGCCTTTTTTATTATAAACGGAATATTTATATATCCAACGATAAATATTTGCTCTGGTAATTCCAAAAAGTACCGACAGCTCGTTTACGGTAAATTTCCCTTTTTCATACTCTTCGACTTTTGATTTCTTAAACTCTTCACTGAAATATCGCCTTTTCGATAACATGACTTTTTTAGCCACTGGTTCCTCCATTTTTCGGTCAACTTATTTCAGGGACGGACAAGCATCGAGAATCGAGCATCCAGTATAAAGCATCAAGAAAAACAATTAAACAATTAATTACCACTTGATGCTTTATTTTCAACAAGTAAATGAGTAATTTTGTACTTCAGAGATTCATAATTCTCTATTTTGAGATAAGAAAAACACAAATTTCCGAACTTTAGTAGGAAAATTCAAAACACGAAAGGCTATTTTGCTCTTTTTAAGCAAAAAATGGATATAAACTTCATAAAAGTGCTGGCAAGATAATTGTTGGCATAAAATAAATATTTTATTTAATAACTAATTCGAATCGAGGCTAATTTTATGGCTAGAAAAAAAATTATGATTGATGGTAACGATGCTGCGGCTCATGTTGCTTATAAGCTAAGCGAAGTTATCGCAATCTATCCGATCACACCATCCTCCGGAATGGGTGAACTTTCCGACGCTTGGGCAGCTGATGGAAAGAAAAATATTTGGGATACAGTTCCATCCGTTACAGAAATGCAAAGTGAAGGTGGCGCTGCTGGTGCTGTTCACGGTGCCTTACAAGCTGGTTCTTTAACAACAACATTTACTGCATCGCAAGGTTTGTTGTTAATGATTCCTAATATGTACAAAATTGCTGGTGAATTAACTCCTACAGTTTTTCACGTTTCAGCTCGTTCACTTGCTGCACAAGCTTTATCAATTTTTGGCGATCATCAAGATGTTATGCAAGTTCGTCAAACTGGCTTTGGTTTGCTCGCATCTGGTTCAGTTCAAGAAGTTCAAGATCTTGCTGCTGTAACACACAAAGCAACACTTGAATCAAGAATTCCTTTTATTCACTTTTTTGATGGATTTAGAACTTCACACGAAATTCAAAAAGTTGAAGAAATAACTGATGAAGATTTGAAAGCAATGATTGACCAAAAAACAGTTTTTGAACACAGAAAACGTGCAATGAATCCTGAAAAACCAGTATTACGCGGAACTGCTCAAAATCCAGATGTTTACTTCCAAGGTCGTGAAACTGTAAATAAATATTACAATGCCACACCAGGAATTGTTCAAAATGCTATGAACAAATTTGCAGAAATTACAGGTCGCCAATATCATTTGTTTGATTATTACGGTGCTCCAGATGCAACACGTGTTATAATTATTATGGGTTCTGGAAGTGAAGCAGTTAAAGAAACAATTGCAGCACTTGAAGCAAGCGAAGAAAAAGTTGGCGTTTTGGTTGTAAGATTATACAGACCATTTTCTGCTAAGGATTTTATAGCTGCATTACCTAAATCAGTTAAAAAAATTGCTGTTTTAGATAGAACAAAAGAACCAGGTTCAACAGGTGAACCACTTTATCTTGATGTAGTTACAACTATTTCTCAAGCAATGGCTTCTGCTGAAAAACCTTTTGCTTCAATGCCAATTATTGTTGGTGGACGCTATGGTTTATCTTCAAAAGAATTTACTCCTGCAATGGTAAAAGCAGTTTATGACAATCTTAAATTAGATGTTCCTAAAAATGATTTTACTGTTGGAATTATTGATGATGTTACATTTACATCGCTTGAATTTGACCCATTATTTATAACCGAAGACAAACACGCAACAAAATGTATGTTTTATGGTTTAGGTTCTGATGGTACTGTTGGTGCAAATAAAAACTCAATTAAAATTATTGGTGGCGAAACAGATAATTATGCACAAGGTTATTTTGTGTACGATTCTAAAAAATCTGGTTCAACAACAATATCTCACTTGCGTTTTGGAAGAAATCCAATAACTTCTACTTATTTAATTCAAGAAGCCGATTTTGTAGGCGTTCACTTGTTTGAATTAATGGATTTATTTGATGTTTTGGCTAAATTAAAAGTTGGTGGAACATTCTTATTAAATACGTTATATACCAAAGAAGAAGTTTGGGATAAATTACCAAAAAGAGCTCAAAAACAAATAATTGAGAAAAAACTTTCATTTTATGTTATTGATGCTGCAACTGTAGCAAAAGAAACTGGAATGGGTGCAAGAATTAACACAATTATGCAAACTTGTTTCTTTGCAATTTCTGGAATTCTTCCAAAAGATGAAGCAATTGCAAAAATTAAAGGTGCAATTTACAAAACATATATTGGCAAAGGTGAAGCAGTTGTTAATAAAAACTATGAAGCTGTTGATCAATCACTTGCTCATTTGTACGAAGTAAGTTATGGTTCAGAAGTTACAAGTCAAATTACAATTTCTGCTCCAATTCCAGATGCAGCTCCAGATTTTGTTAAAGAAACTCTTGGAATGATAATAGCCGGTAATGGCGATTTAGTTCCAGTTAGCCAAATGCCAATTGATGGAACATTTCCTACAGCAACTGCAAAATGGGAAAAAAGAAATGTTGGTCTCGAAGTTCCAGTTTGGGAATCGGATTTATGTATTCAATGTAACAAATGTACATTTGCCTGCCCTCATGCTGCAATTAGAGCAAAACAATATAATGTGTCTGAATTAGCAAATGCTCCAGAAACATATAAATCAACACAATTGCGTGGAAAAGGAAACGAAGAAGTTGCCTACACAATTCAAGTAGCTGTTGAAGATTGTACAGGATGTAATCTTTGCGTTGAAGTTTGTCCAGCTGTTGATAAAGTTGATCCAAACAAAAAAGCAATTAATATGGCTCAACAACTTCCATTAAGAGAAACCGAAAGAAAGAATTTTGATTTCTTCTTAAATATTCCAGAAGCTGATAGAACATCATTAAAACTTGATACCGTTGTAGGAAGTCAATTCTTAGAACCATTATTTGAGTTTTCTGGTGCGTGCCCAGGTTGTGGCGAAACACCTTATGTTAAATTAGTTTCTCAATTATTTGGCGATAGAGCAATTATTGCAAACGCAACTGGTTGTTCATCCATTTATGGTGGTAACTTACCAACAACCCCTTGGGCAACTAACAAAGAAGGACGCGGTCCAGCTTGGAATAACTCATTATTTGAAGATAATGCCGAGTTTGGGCTAGGAATGCGTTTATCAGTTGATAGAGAAACTGCTTATGCAAAAGAATTATTAACTAAATTGAAAGATGAAGTTGGTGTTGAATTTGCAGATTCAATTCTTAATGCAAATCAAAAAGATGAATTAGGAATTAAAGAACAACGCGCAAGAGTCAGCGAACTTAAAGCTAAATTAGAAGCTTCTCAAAATCCATTAGCAGCAGAATTATTGTCTGTAGTTGATTACTTATTGGTAAAATCAGTTTGGATTATGGGTGGCGACGGCTGGGCTTATGATATAGGCTTTGGTGGTCTTGATCACGTTTTCGCTTCAGGTGCTAATGTAAACATTCTTGTACTTGATACAGAAGTTTATTCTAACACAGGCGGTCAGCAATCAAAAGCAACTGGACTTGGTGCAGTAGCTAAATTTGCAGCAGCTGGAAAGCCAAAAACAAAGAAAGATCTTGGTAAAATAGCAATGGGTTATGGCGATGTTTATGTTGCTCAAATAGCTATGGGTGCTAGCGATATGCAAACAGTTAAAGCTATGAAAGAAGCAGAAGCTTATGAAGGCGTTTCAATTCTTATTGCAAACAGTCCTTGTATTGCTCACGGTTATGATATGAAATACGGCTTCAAACATCAAAAATTAGCTGTTGATACTGGTTACTGGCCAATTTACAGATATAATCCAGAAAATATTGCTTTAGGCAAAAATCCATTAAAATTGGATTACAAAGAGCCAAAACTTCCAATTTCTGATTATGTTTATACAGAAAATAGATTCAAAATGTTAACAAAATCACATCCAGAACGCGCTGCTGAACTATTAAAATTAGCTCAAGCAAGTGTTGATTCAGTTTGGAGTGAATACAGCAATATGGCTGCTCGTGATTTCAGTCTCAAAAAAGCTGAAGATGAAGCCGCAAAATAATGCGATTATAAAAACAAAGCCATTCCGATTTATCGGAATGGCTTTGTTGTTTTAAATATGTTAAAAAATGATTTATATTAAAATCTTTTCTTGTAAATATGGCAATAAGGACTTCCGCCAGTTTTGTTGTAATAATTTTGGTGATAATCTTCAGCGTTATAAAATTTTGTAGCTTTGGTTAATTTTGTAACAACTTTGTAACCTTTATCTTTTAGAATTTTAATCAATTTTTCGGCAATTTGTTTTTGATTGCTATCAAAGTAAAACACTTCCGAGCGATATTGCTCACCAACATCTGGACCTTGATAATTTAGTTGAGTTGGGTCGTGAATTTCAAAAAATAGTTTTGCCAATTCCTCGTAACTTACTTTTTCGGGATTATAAGTTATTTCAACTGCTTCTGCGTGCCCAGTATTTGTATTGCAGACTTCTTTATAACTCGGATTTTCTTTATGACCTCCAATATATCCTGAAATTACAGATTTTACGCCATCAACTTTTTGAAATTGATATTCCATTCCCCAAAAACATCCTCCAGCAAAAATTGCTTTTTCCATTTTAATCTCCTTTTTTGATTCAATAGGGACAAAATTTAACGATATTGAATTAACACAATGTCGAGTATTTTTATCCGTAAATCTTTCACCAATAAAAACGTGTCCGAGATGTCCACCACATTTGGCACACATAATTTCGGTTCTACTTCCATCTGCATCAGTTTCACGTTTTACCGCACCTTTAATTTCGTCATCAAAACTGGGCCAACCGCAATGGCTGTCAAATTTATCTGTTGATTTATAAAGTGCAGCTCCGCATTGCTTACAATTGTAAGTCCCAGTTTCTTTATAATCTGTATATTTTCCAGTAAAAGGTCTTTCGGTTCCTTTTTTTATTATAACACGTTCTTCTTCTGGTGTAAGTTTATTTAGTTTCATTTTATCCTGCGAAAAAATTGTTGAATAATGTAACGAAAATAATAAAAATATTATTCCAAATATATTTTTCATAATAAGCCTTTCAAAATAATTTGTTAATAGTAAAATAACTAATATTCTACATTATATCTTATTTAAAGTTCCTTAAAATATTAGTTGAATTGTGCAAATATCTATATTCCAAAATGATAAAAAATGTTATTTACTTGTATTTGTATATAAAAAAAATGAAATTTAAACCATAAAAAATATAAAGTAAATAGGAGAATAATTTATGTCAAATGGTATTTTTTCAGTTCCATTCCCGAAAAATGACCCAATTAGAAGTTATGCACCGGGTACAAGAGACCGAGAAATTTTAAAGAAAAGGATGCAAGAATTAAAAAATGAAGTTATTGATATTCCACTAATAATTGGTGGAAAGGAAGTTAGAACTGGCAATACAGAATTATGTTTAATGCCACATAATCACTCTCATATTCTTGCAAAATATCATAAAGCAAGTAAAGTTGAAGTTGATTTAGCAATTGAAGCGGCGTTAAAAGCACGCGAATCTTGGTCAGAAATGCCTTGGAATGAGCGAGCTGCCATTTTCTTAAAAGCTGCCGATTTGTTAACAACCGATTATTGGCGTTCAACTTTAAATGCAGCAACAATGTTAGGTCAAAGTAAAACAGCGTTTCAAGCGGAAATTGACTCAGCTTGCGAATTAGTCGATTTTTTTAGATTTAACGCGTATTATGCACAACAAATTTACAATGAACAACCATTATACTCTCCAGAAGGACAGTGGAACAGAATGGAATATCGCGCCCTTGAAGGATTTGTTTTTGCAATAGCTCCATTTAATTTTACATCTATTGCTGGTAATTTGCCAACTTCACCTGCTTTAATGGGAAATGTTGTAATTATGAAACCAGCTTCGAGTGCGGTTTATTCGGGTTATTGGTTAATGAAATTATTTATAGAAGCCGGCGTTCCAGATGGAGTTATAAATTTTGTTCCTGGTTCAGGAAGTCAAGTTGGAAATCCAGTTATGGCTTCATCCGATTTGGCAGGAATTCACTTTACGGGTTCAACTCCAGTTTTCCAAAACATGTGGAGAACAATCGGCAATAATATAGATAAATATAAATCATATCCACGCATTGTTGGTGAAACTGGTGGAAAAGATTTTATTTTCGTACATAAAAGTGCAGATATTGATGTTGTTGCTACTGCAATTGTTCGCGGAGCTTTTGAGTTTCAAGGACAAAAGTGTTCAGCAGCTTCTCGCGGATATGTTCCAAAATCGATGTGGAATGAGTTAAAAGAAAAACTAATTTCAATCTTAAAAACAGTAAAAATTGGAAATCCAGAAGATTTTACAAACTTTATGAATGCAGTAATTGATAAAGGTGCTTTTGAAACTATATCTGGTTATATCGATTATATAAAAGATGCAAATGATGCCGAGATAGTATTTGGTGGAAATTGTGATGATTCAGTTGGCTATTTTATTGACCCAACTTTAGTTGTAACTACAAATCCAAAATTCAAAACTATGGAAGAAGAAATATTTGGTCCAGTTTTTACTCTTTTTGTCTATGAAGACGAAAAATATGAAGAAACATTAAATATTTGTAACGAAACTTCACCTTATGCACTTACAGGAGCAATATTTGCAAAAGATAGAAATGCAGTTCAAATTGCCAATAAATTATTAGCAAACGCAGCTGGTAATTTTTACATAAACGATAAACCAACAGGTGCAGTTGTTGGTCAACAACCTTTTGGAGGTGCAAGAGCAAGTGGAACAAACGATAAAGCGGGAAGTTATTTAAATCTAATTCGCTGGGTTTCGCCACGTACGATTAAAGAAAATTTTATTCCTCCAAAGGATTACACATATCCTTTTATGTGTGAAGAATAATCAAATATATTGCTAATATTGAAAAAATAGTTATAAAGCAGCGACTAACGCTGCTTTTTTTTTTGATATAAACACATTCAAACAATTTTACCAATTTCAATAAATATGTATTCCATAAAATAAGGTCAAAATCCAAAAATAATTAAATTAGCTTGTTTTGTCTTATTATAATTTCTCAATCAAAAATAAATATTGTATTTTATGATAATAAAATTTAGAAATATAAAATATTACTTATCATGTAATAACATAGCAAAGAAAACGAAATATTAATTCATAAATGGAGTTATCTATGGAAATTAATCTTTATCTATCAATTATGCCTGAAGCACTTATTGCTTCAATGCTCTCACCTCAAGAGTTCGGTAGTTATTTTGCTGTTGGAACCAAAAAAAGAACCCGTGGACAAGCAATGTTTTTCAAATTGAAACGAGATTTTAAATCTGATTATCTAAAAATAGATGATATAGAAAAAAGATGTGTACCAGATGAAGATGGAACACCAAAGCGTTCTAAGTATATATCTATTTATAGAGTTTTGGAACATGTGCCTATGAAGTCAATTGAAAATCTATATTTGGTTACTGATGATGGACGCGTACTTGAGTTAAAAAGGGAAGAATATATTGATAACGAAAATGATGCACTGCATCTCTATCAGCAACTTGGTCCAGTGAGACCACTGATTGCAAGTTCACTAAATCCTCCAGATTTCTGTAAAATTCTAACTGATACGACTCAACCTGTATCAGTTCCTAAATTGGTATTTGTAGAATTAATTCTTAATGGTTTAGCAAATGATCCCGAAAACGCACCGCTTGATAATATTCCATATCAAAACATAGATCATATGAGGGGATGTTTAATCAATTTGAAGAAAAAACCAAGTAAACCAAATAAAACTGTTGTGAGAAGTACGCAAAATGACATTCTTTATAGAACATGCAAAAATGGATTTTTTATTGGTGACAATGAAACAATGTTTTATTATCCAATGCCAACAAGAGAAAAACTTGAAGGGGAGTATTACGCATGGTGGAAGTCTGCATTAACACAAGGTTTTAACTACTAATTAAAATTAAGGAAAATTATGATAAACGGAATATTTTGGACGGTTCCAATAGCTTCAATTATTGCACTGGCATTTGCAGTGCTATTCTTTAAACAGATGATGAAAAACAGTGAAGGCACTGATAGAATGGTCACAATTGCTGAGCATATTCGCAAAGGTGCAATGGCATATTTAAAGCAACAGTACAAGGTTGTTGGAATCTTTTTTCTAATAATGACACTTCTCTTTTCAATTATGGCTTATGGATTTAATTTGCAAAACCCATGGGTGCCATTCGCTTTTTTAACTGGTGGTTTCTTCTCAGGATTGGCTGGTTTTTTCGGAATGAAAACAGCTACATATGCTTCGGCTCGCACAGCAAATGCTGCAATCACTTCGCTTAATGGAGCATTAAAAATTGCTTTTAGAAGTGGAGCTGTAATGGGGCTTGTTGTTGTTGGGCTTGGATTACTTGATATTTCAATTTGGTTTATTGCTCTTAATTATTTTTATCCAATTGAAATTGGTGATGGACATAACTTAGTAATTATAACAACAACAATGTTAACATTCGGTATGGGAGCTTCTGCTCAAGCGTTGTTTGCGAGAGTTGGGGGTGGAATATTTACAAAAGCTGCGGATGTTGGTGGCGATTTAGTGGGTAAAGTTGAAGCTGGAATTCCTGAAGATGACCCAAGAAATCCGGCAACTATTGCGGATAATGTTGGCGATAATGTTGGGGATGTTGCTGGTATGGGCGCTGATTTATACGAATCGTATTGCGGTTCAATCTTAGCTACATCAGCACTTGGAGCTGCAGCGTTTATGGGTAATTCTGATATGCAACTTAAAGCTGTAATAGCTCCAATGTTAATTGCAGCTGTAGGAATTATTCTTTCAATACTAGGAATATATTTGGTTAAAACAAAGGAAGGAGCTACTCAAAAGGAACTCCTTGAATCGTTAAGTCGAGGAATAAATATTAGTTCTATTCTAGTAATAGTATTTTCTTTAGGAATATTATATTTGGTTGATATTGAAAATATGATGGGTATTTGGGGTGCAATTATTGTTGGCTTGGCTACAGGTACTGTAATTGGTAAAGCTACAGAATACTATACTTCTGCGACATATAAGCCAACTCAAAAAATTGCCAAAAGTACAGAATTTGGTGCAGCTACTGTAATAATATCTGGACTAGGTACAGGAATGATTTCAACTACAATTCCAGTACTTGCAGTTGTAATGGGCATAATTCTATCTTTTTTATTTGCTTCTGGATTCAATTTCAACAATATGGGCTTAGGTCTTTATGGTATTGGAATTGCAGCTGTTGGAATGCTTTCTACACTAGGGATTACTCTTGCAACTGATGCTTATGGACCTATTGCAGATAATGCTGGTGGAAATGCAGAAATGAGTGGTTTAGGTGAAGAAGTTAGAAAACGAACAGACGCTCTTGATTCACTTGGTAACACAACAGCAGCTACTGGTAAAGGATTTGCAATTGGATCTGCTGCGCTTACTGCACTCGCATTATTAGCCTCTTACATTGAAGAATTAAGAATTGGTTTATTGCGTATTGGAGAAACTGTTTTAGAATTTAGCAATGGAACAAATGTTAGTATTGCTACAGCAACTTTAACTGATTTTATGAACTTCTATGATGTTAATTTGATGAATCCAAAAGTATTAGTTGGAATGCTTGTCGGTTCAATGATGTCATTCCTTTTTTGTGGTCTAACAATGAATGCTGTTGGACGTGCAGCTTCTAAAATGGTTGAAGAAGTTAGAAGACAGTTTAGAGAAATTCCAGGTATTTTAGAAGGAGAGTCTGTTCCAGATTATGCAAGATGCGTTGAAATATCTACAAAAGGTGCTCAAAGAGAAATGCTACTTCCAGCGTCACTTGCAATCTTGGTTCCAATTCTTGTTGGGTTAATAATGGGAGTTCCCGCGGTGGTTGGTTTAATGGTCGGTGCTTTAGTTTCGGGTTTTGTTCTCGCAGTATTTATGGCAAATTCTGGTGGCTCTTGGGATAACGCAAAAAAATATATTGAAGAAGGTCATCTTGGTGGAAAGGGATCACGAGCGCACAAAGCAGCAATAATTGGAGATACTGTCGGTGACCCGTTTAAAGATACTTCTGGTCCAAGTTTAAATATTCTTATTAAATTAATGAGCATGGTCGCAATTGTTATGTCTGGACTTACAGTTGCATTTAGTTTGCTTTAAAGTACATACACAAATCAAAAAAGTAGATTTTAAGTAAAAATAAAATCTACTTTTTAATAAATATCATATCACCATGAATCCCACTTATTAGTATTCAAGCAAAAAATGGTTTCTTGCTTGAAAATATCATTTTCTAATATTCTAAATAATTTTGTTTTATGCATGATTCATTTAAAAATTACGAAACTTGATATTATTTGAAATTTATATTTTAAAGTTTGCTATCTATTTTAACATTCGTAATAGCTAATGCGAGAAGAATTTAAGTCAAAAGTTTTAATTGCTACTAATAGCAATAAATCCATTATTGCTTGTATTCTAGGGCAAATAAAAAATATATTTAAAATGATATAACGTTTAACTGAAAAAAAATAACTTGCTACTAAATAACTATTTATAAAATAAAGAGTTACCGAATAAAAAATATAAATTGACAAAATGTGATTAATTTCATAGTTTAAAACAGTTAAACGTTTAACTTATTGATGAGAATATGGAAAAAGCTAGAACTACAATAAAAGATGTTGCAAAAAGAGCAAATGTATCAATTGCTACTGTTTCTTTGGTTATTAATAATAATACTAGAATCTCAAAGACAACCCGCACAAAAGTATTAAATGCTATTAAAGTACTCAATTATTTCCCATCCAAATCAGCACAATCCCTAGTTAAAAAAAGAACTGGGAACCTTGGCTTTATCCTCACCGATGACCATTTCTTGAGAACAGAGCCATTTTATACTAGAATATTTTTAGGAACCGAATTTGAAGCAGGACGTAATGAGTATTATGTGTTGTTGGCAACTGTTAAAACTGATTATAAAGAAAGTGAAAAAATTCCCCGTTTTGTGCTAGAAGGTAGCGTTGACGGAATTATTATTGCAGGGAAAATACCTACCGAGTTACTTTCCGACTTATTAAAATTTAAAATACCTCTCGTTTGCGTTGATTTTTACCGCAATGAAATTGATTATCCAGTTGTATTAATTGACAATATACAAGGTGGAATGATTGCCACCGAGCATTTGTTGAATCTTAATCATAAGAATATTGCTTTTTTGGGTGGTGATATTAATCATCCAAGTATTGCCGATAGACTAATTGGGTATAAATCAGCTTTGCAAAAAGCAAATATAAAAATTAACGAAAACCTAATTATTACCATTTCACCATATCCAGATAGACAAAATGGATATGACTCTGCTCGTTTACTATTTGAAAGAAATAATGATGTAACAGCAATTTTTGCATGTAATGATGCAATGGCTATTGGTGCAATGCAATATCTTAAAGAAAATAATATTAATATACCGCGAGATATATCTTTAGTGGGATTTGATGATGATGAGGCTGATTTACTCCTAAAACCAGCTTTAACTACAATTAGAGTTCCCAAAATTGATTTAGGTGTTGAAGCGGTAAAATATTTGATTGAAATAATTAACAATAGAAGCACTACATCTAAAAAGATTATTGTATCTGTTGAACTTATAGTTAGAAATTCAACTTCTAATTGCATTCTAAATAAAGATTAAAATAACTGCTGTTAAGTTTACGTTTCGTGTGAGCCTATATTAGCAGAAAAGTTAAAAAAATATGCTAATATCTAATACAAGCATTATTTACTAATAATCAACATTGGAGGTTCTATGAAACAAATCAAATTACATTTTATCTTTTTGTTTTTGTTGACTGCGTTAGGAGTAGTCACATTAGCACAGGATAATGTAAACACTATAGGCTTATTTGAGCAAGATTTACCAGCATATTGGACAAAAGGATCAGAACCAAGTGGTTCTAGCTTAAGTTGGGCAAAAGATGAATTTGTTGGAACAGTAAAATCTTCAATAGCTGGATATAATCCAGGTGACAAAATGAAAATAACTGCATGGATAAAATGAGAAAATTTACATCAAGATTCAGTAGCAACGGCAGGAGATCAATGGTCAGTATCATTAACTTGATTTTCAAAAATATTTTATACAAGGCTTGGCTTCAACAGGCTTAAAGGAATAGAAAATACTTTACATAGGTACATTGTAGCAGATTATTAGCTAGTTATTAATTAAAATTTAAGAGAGAAATTAAAATGTATAAAAAAGATATACCCAATAAAATTGCATTTATAGGTGACTATTTGCCACGAAAGTGTGGTATTGCAACTTTTACATCTGACATATTTACCAGTATTAACAACCAATATCCAAAGAATAATTGCTTTATTATTGCTGTTAATGATACAAAGGATGGTTATAAATATCCAAAAGAAGTTAAATTTGAAATAGAAGAACAAGAGTTGGCTTCATATCAACGCGCCGCTGATTTTATAAATTTTAATAATATTGAAATTGTATCTCTACAGCATGAATTTGGAATTTATGGCGGTAATTCAGGAAGTCATATTCTAGCACTTCTGAGAGATTTGCATGTTCCAGTTGTAACAACATTTCATACAATATTAGATAAACCAACACATGAACAATTTGTAATAATGAAAGAAATTATTAAACTATCTGCCCGTCTAGTTACTATGACAAAAAAAGGCAAAACGTTTCTTACAGAAATATATAAAGCACCAGTTGGGAAAATTGATATTATTCCTCATGGAATTCCAGATATGTCTTTTGTTGATCCTAATTATTACAAAGATCAATTTGGAGTTGAAGGAAAACAAGTAATATTAACTTTTGGATTGCTTTCTCCACAAAAGGGGATTGAAAATGTTTTAAAAGCAATGCCGGAGGTACTAAAAGAATTTCCTAATGTTGTATATGTAATTTTAGGAGCAACTCATCCCAATCTTGTTAGGGAACACGGAGAAATTTATAGAATGAATTTGGAGCGGATGTCTGCTGATCTTGGAATAAAAAAGAATGTAATATTTTATAACAGATTTGTTGAAATAGAAGAACTAAAAGCCTTCATTGGAATGTGTGATATTTATATTACTCCCTACATAAATAAAGCACAAATAACTTCTGGAACACTTTCTTATGCTTTCGGTTGCGGGAAGACAGTTATTTCAACGCCTTATTGGCATGCAGAAGAGCTATTAGCAGAAGGAAGAGGAATAATAGTTCCTTTTGCAGACTCAAAAGCTATTTCAACTGAAATAATTAATTTATTAAAAGATGAGAATCGTAGGCATGCAATGAGAAAAAAAGCATATTTGCTTGGTCGTAAAATGATTTGGAGTGAAACGGCTAAAATATATTTGGATTCATTTAAAAAAGCGAGACTTCCAAAAAATGAAAAATATCCCCGAGTATTTGCTGTAAAAACTCTGGAAGAAAAAAGGGAAGAACTTCCTGATATAAGATTGAATCATTTAATAAGGATGACAGATTCAACAGGATTATATCATCATGCAATTGGTTCAATTCCTAACTATGCCGAAGGTTATTGCACTGACGATAACGCAAGAGCTCTTCTGCTTTCAGTATTATTGGAGGAAACATATCCTGATAATGAAATAATTCAAAATCTATCTAACCGTTATTCTGCTTTTGTTAATTATGCTTTTGATAAAAAAACTAAGCGCTTTAGAAATTTTATGAGTTATGATAGAAAATGGATTGAAGATTACGGTTCGGATGATTGCCAGGGCAGATCAATCTGGGCTTTGGGTACTTGTGCCGGAAGATCTAAATCTACCAATTTTCATATGTGGGGAACACAATTATTTAACCAAGTTATTAATTCTGCTGAAGCTTTAACTTCGCCTCGTGCATGGGCGTTTTCATTGCTAGGTATAAATGAGTATTTCAAAAGAATGAGCGGTGACTCAATTGCAAATCAGGTAAGAGATTCACTTACAAACCGTTTAACCAAACTTTATGATTCTGTTGCAGAGGAAGAATGGTTTTGGTTTGAAGAAATATTATCATATGATAACGCGGTAATTCCTCGTGCCTTAATTGTAAGTGGACAGTGGACAGAAAATAAGAAAGCGTTTGACATTGGATTAAAATCCTTGAGATGGCTTTTAAAAATACAAACCACAGAACATGGTAATTTTAGACCAATAGGTTCTAATGGATTTTATAGAAAAGGGGGAAACAGAGCAAAATTTGATCAACAACCTATTGAAGCCTATTCTATGCTATCCGCTTGTTTAGAAGCCACACGAGCAACCGATGACAAATTTTGGCTTGAATCTGCAAGAATGATATTTGAATGGTTTTTAGGTAGAAATGATCTTGAAATACCTCTCTATAACACCAAAACTGGTGGATGCCATGATGCACTTCATGTTGATAGATTAAACCAAAACCAAGGCGGTGAATCGACACTTGCTTTTTTATTGTCTTTGGTCGAAATGCACATAATGGAAAATTCTTTCCGCTCATTTGAGCGACTCAAAGGTCTTGAACACCTTAAAAACATAATTGAAAAACAAGTAGTGAATATCTATGAAAGTAATTAGAACTGAGCTAGTAATAAAACCCGATTATAAAAGAGTTCTTTATAGACCTTTTACAATAGCATCTGAAGAAAGAATAACGAGAATTATTGGTAGAATACTTACCCTTTCAGAGGTGGAAGTTAAAAGCGAACTTAATCAAATTATAACTGAATTTGAAGAACGCCATCAAAGACTTCGTAAATTTTATTTAAATAGATTTGAGCAAATGAAAAAATATTTGCTAACTGATAAACCACTTAGTAAAGATAGAAAGTTATTAATTGGCGCATATTTTACACAAGAATATTCATTAGAATCGGCAGCACTATTTAATCCATCAATGGTATGGCATCCCGATCAATCAAATCTTGCTGATGGAAGTCGCCGTTTTATTATGAGTTTGAGAGCAACTGGTGAAGGACATATATCATCAATAACTTTTAGATCAGGAGTTATTGATAAAGAAAACAATATCAGTATTGATATTCCAAGCCGATATGTATCTACATCTGAAAATATATCAAATCAAGTTTATGAAAAAACTTTATTTGAAAAAAAAATAATTGAACTTGATTTGTTAACTGAATTTGCTCAAAAAGTTATAGATAGTCTGGAAGAAATATTTAGTTATGTTGATCTTGAAGGTATCATAAAAATATTATTGCGTACATATAGAAACAAAGGTGTAGAGATTGAGTTAACCTCAAAGGCAATTTTGTCATTAGCACTCTCAAATTATGAAATACAATACAATTCTGATCAAAGACTTTCTGAACGAATTATATTTCCTCATTCGCCTTCGGAAAATAATGGGATTGAGGATGCGCGTTTTGTAGAATTTATTGATGAAAATGGGCAAATTACTTATTACGCAACATATACAGCATATGATGGCAAAGTCATATTTCCACAACTTCTGGAGACTAGAGATTTTTTATATTTTAAGATAAGTACATTAAATGGTCCTGAAGTACGAAATAAAGGAATGGCTCTATTTCCTAGGAAAATTAATGGACTTTATGCGATGATATCAAGGCAGGATGGTGAAAATGTATATTTAATGTACTCAGAACATCTTCATTTCTGGTATAGTAAACAAATAATATTAAAACCAACTTATCCATGGGAATTTGTGCAACTGGGAAATTGTGGTTCTCCAATAGAAACAGATGCTGGCTGGTTAGTATTAAGTCATGGAGTTGGAGCAATGCGCGAATATTCAATGGGTGCATTTCTTTTAGATAAAGATGACCCATCTAAAGTTATAGGAAGATTAAAGGAACCTTTGCTTACACCAAATGAAAATGAAAGGGAAGGATATGTGCCTAATGTGGTTTATAGTTGCGGTGCTACAATCCATGATGATGAACTTATTATTCCTTATGCTATGTCAGATCATGCAAGTACCATTGCAAAGGTGAATGTTAAAGAATTAATAGCTGAAATGTTAGAAAAATAAAACGACAAAATAATATATGTGATATGAAAATGATTAGATATGAAAATAATCCTATTCTTGTAAAAGAAGATGTACCTTTCAAAGTGAATAGTATTTTTAATGCGGGGGCTATTAAGTATAATAATGAATATATATTAATTTGCAGAGTAGAAATGCCAATTGGACGATCATCATTTCTGCTTGCCCGAAGCAAAGATGGTTTAAAATTTAATTTAGATATGAAACCCATTTTAACTCCTGAAGATCATAAAGATTGCTATGATTATGTAAATTGGGGAATTGAAGATGCTAGGATAACTAACATTGATAATATGTATTATTTAACATATACCGGATATTCAAAATATAAACCTGTTGTAATCTTGGCAGAGACCAAGAATTTTGAAACATTTAAAATTCATGGTCCAATTTCTGAAGCTTCCAACAAAGATTGTTCTATTTTCCCAGAAAAAATAGATGGTTATTATTGGAAGGTTGATAGACCTGAAGCTGAAGAGCGAAAGGATATTTGGATAAGTAAGAGTCCTGATTTAATTCATTGGGGCGGGTATTCTGTTTTAATGGAACCAGAAAAAGGTACATGGGAAGATAACAAAATTGGTGCTTCAACACCTCCAATTAAAACAAAAGATGGATGGTTAATGTTATATCATGGTGTGAGAGGATTTGGTGTATCATCTTTGTACAAACTCGGTGTTGTTATGCTTGATTTGAATAATCCAAGAATTGTAAAAGGTAAAAGCAAAGAACCAATACTTTCTCCTGAAAAGGATTATGAACGAATTGGAGATGTGGGAAACGTTGTATTCTCTAATGGTTGGATTAAGGAAGATAATGATGATCTTAAAATATATTATTCCGGTGCTGATATGAATATTTGCGTTGCTGAGACTTCCATTGATCAACTAGTTGCACTATGTAAATAAGGTGCATTTATGAAACAAAAATATATTATTCATATTATTTTACTAATATTTATTACTTTTATCTCATGTAGTGGTAAAAAAAGCTAATATTAATATAACATTGAATAACCTGACAATCCTTATGTTGTTACGAAAATGAAATATTAATGAGCAAATAAAAATAGTTGGAATTAGAATAATTGAGTTGTTGATTAATAAAATTCACGAACCAGATTTCTTAATAAAAGTTAATGGGCAGTCTGTTTATTGCAAAGGGCTAGATTGGATGCTAGCAGACTCTTTGTTAACGAGAATGACTGATGAAAAGTACTTAAGCTCAAAGAAGAAGTTTGGCAATTATCACAAACTCCATATGATGTTGAGTTCAGTATTTATAAAAAAGAATTACAGTCTGGAGAAAGTATTAAAATAACTAATCTTATCGAATCTGTGAAAATAAGTGAATCGAAAATCACAATTTCTAACTTATCGAATGATTAAAAAAATCAAATTACTGATTTTGAAATTACGTATTAGATAATTCCATTAACAAAGAAATAATCAAAACTTGAAATGAAAATATGAGAGATCTCTTTTTTTGAAGCTGGAACTGAGAATGTAATTTGAAATAAAATATTAAATAGATCTATTAATTAAGTAGAATAATTAAATTAAAATAATATTCTTAAATCATTCTTCCCTTTGTAACTATTTTACTATTTAATTATGTTTGCAAGTTCTTTTATTTAAGTATTACAGGATTAACATCAGACAAAATATTAAAAATAAAATATGTTTTAGTTTATTATTTCTCTTTCTAACATTCAATACGTCCCAAACTTATGGCCAAAATACGGGCAAAATTAGAGGAACTATTACAGATGCAGCTAATGGAGAAGTATTAGCATTCGGTAATGTTTTGATAGAAGAACTTAATATCGGAGTTACAACAAATGATAAAGGATATTATTATATATCTTCACTTCCAATAAATAAGAACGTAACTTTAGTTGTTTCCTATGTAGGTTATGAAAGCAAGAAAATAGTTTGTTTTGTTTATCCAGATAAAATTAACAAATTAGATATTCAGTTATCTTCCTCAAGCGTTGTTTTGCAAACAGTTGAAAAAATTGGTGAAAAAATAGTTGAGAAAAATGTAACTGATATAAGTCTTGAGAGAATTTCGGTAAAAGAATTAGAAGCAATACCAAAAGGTGTTGAAACCGATGTTTTCAGATCTTTACAATATGTGCCTGGAGTTAATTTTACTGCCGATTTGTCAGCAAGATATTATGTTAGAGGTGGCGACAGCAACCAAAATCTTGTTCTGTTGAACGGTGCAAATGTTTACAATTCCTTTCATGCAATGGGACTTTTTAGCGTTATTGACCCCGAAATGATTAACACAATGGAGTTTTATAAAGGAGGCTATACAGCCGAGTATGGTGGTAGATTGTCTTCTGTATTAAATTTAATTACAAAAGATGGAAATAGAACACGATATTCTGCAAAAGCGGCATCAAGCTTTTTAACTGCAAAAGGTGTTGTTGAAGGACCAATCCCAAATGGTTCATTTATTATTACTGGACGAAAAAGTCATAGCACAAGTGTACTTAAAAACTTTTTCAATGAGCAAACTGCACCATTTAATTTTTATGATGCTTCATTTAAAGTAAATTTTAGTAATCCAGATTTCATTTCTGGCTCAAAAATAATATTTCATGGTTTCTTAAGTAATGACAAATTGGAATTTAATAATCCATTAAGAGAAGATTTTAATTGGTCAAACAACATTTTTGGTTTTTCATGGTTTCAGGTTTATGATATTCCACTTTATTCAGAGATTAGTTATACTACAAATAACTTTCTTGGAAAAGTTAATCCAAATTTGAGTTCAGCAAGAGGAAAAGAAAGCAAATTAAACGAACATAAAATTGATATGAAGTATAATTATATATTAGATAACAAAAATGAAGTAAGTGGTGGATTTCAAGTTACAGTTTTGAAAGCTCAGCTTTTTATGGAAAATTATTTAGGGGCATATTCAGATATTAATGAAAAAGGTATTAATCTTAGTGTATTCGCAAAATATAAGTTATTACAATTTGATGAATTTGGTTTAGACCTTGGATTAAGATATAATATTGCAGGTTTAACAAGAGCTGGAACTGGTTTCATTGAACCAAGAATATCAGTTACATACACACCAAATCCAGTTATAGCATTTAAAGTTTTCTGGGGAAGGTTCCAACAAGAAATAACTACAATTTCAAATGAAAATGAGGTTATAAATGTTTTTGAACCATACATTTTAGTTCCAGAATACCTTAAAACTCCAGAAGCAGAACATTATAATGCAGGCGTAACGTTCTATTTTACTGATAAAATTAATTTGGTTAGTGAAGTTTATTATAAAAAATCAAAAAATATTACAGAAATAAATTATGATAAAAAATATTCATCAGATTATGACCTTGTTAGTGGAGAAGCCGAATCTTATGGTTTTGAAAACGACCTAAATTATTCAAACAACTTTATGCATCTTTCTGTCGGATATACTTTAGCTTATTCATATAAAACAGTAAATAATTGGACATATTACCCAAAATATGATTCACGTCATACCCTTAACTGTGCACTTGAAGTAAATATTGGAAGTGGTTGGAAATCGATGTTAACTTGGACTTATAAATCAGGCTTGCCTTATACTCCAATAATTGGATATTATGATAAGTTATTTTTTAACCCGAGTACGTTTAATAGTAATATATATGATAATTATTTCCCATATTCTGTTTTAGGCGATAAAAATAGTACTCGATTGCCAGCTTACCACAGAATGGATATTGGAGTTTCCAAAATATTTGATTTAAATTACTTCCGAGCTACTGTGGATGCGAGTATTACAAATATTTATAACAGAAAAAATCTTTTCTACTATGATAGAAGTACGGGTGAAAGAATCAATATGCTGCCGTTTTTTGTTTCAGTTAATGTTAAGGTTGAAATATGAGAATAAAATACATTTTATTTGTAATTCTCATTGCTTCAATATTTATTTCTTGCGATGATAGTTTCAGCCCGAAAGCAACTTACGATGAAAGATATTCATTAAACTGTATTATTCGTGGAGATACATCTTTCCAAGTGGCAACAACTTATATAAGTTATGATGTTCCTGGAATTGATCCTTACGAAAACAAGGAATACTCTTTTATTGATGGTGCATTTATCAGAATGTGGAGAGGAAATGACGAGATTTCTATTTTCAAAGACACAATGATGGAAAGAACTAATCAATCCAGATTTAATACAGATATCAAATATTATTATATTAATGGTTTCGTTCCAAACGAAGGTGACTCACTAGAAATTGAAGCTTTATTACCAAATGGAAGAAGATTGCGCTCGCATACCAAAATTCCTTATGGAGTTAAAAGAAATGAACCAAATAGTGATATGATTATTACAAGATCATCAAAGGGTTATGTAAAAACTAGTTGGTTTATTAAAGACCAAAATCAAATTTATTTGCCAAAACTTCTTATTGACTATTTAGAAGATGAAAATGGAGTTAAAATTAGAAAAGAGAAGATAATTCCTTGGAAGAAATTGAAAATTGATGATGCAATTAAATACCTTTATCCATCGCCATCTGCGGATTATTTTGTAGAATATGAAGTAAATATTATTAATGAAGCAATGGAGAATCTTTCAGAAAATGAATCTGAAAAAGATAAATTCACAATTATTTCTGCAGTTCTCGAATTGTCCATTTTTGACAAAAATCTTACAACTTATTATTTTACTGTAGGTTTGGACGATAATTCATTTGCAGTTGGACTTGATGAAGGAGATTATAGCAATATTGAGAACGGATTTGGAATATTTGGCTCATATTTTACTCAAAAATTTAAAATAGAATTATCTAAACCCTATGTTAATAGCTTTGGATATATTTTCTATGAGTAAAAGAGATTAAAATGAAAAAAAATATATTTATAACAATCAGTGCTTTATTCATTTTACTACTTACATATAGTTGTGAGCAGGATATTTCTGTAACTCCACCGACTACACCAGTTCCGTTGGGTTCAGTAATTATCCAATCTGAGCCAAAAGGTGCAATGATTTATGAGGATGGAAGAATTTCAGGCATTCTTACACCCGATACACTTAATTGGTTGGAAGAAAGAGAATATCATTTTACTCTAAAAAAGAAATATCACAAAGATACTTCGTTTGTAATGACTGCTCTTGTGGATTCAAGTGCAAAAATATTTATTGATTACTACAAAAATCCAACAATGTTAGGTAATATTAACATATCATCAACTCCAACAGAAACAGAAGTATATTTGAAAAATGAATATTTAGGAAATACTCCTTTATCGATGAAACAAGTAAAACCTGGCGAATTTTATTATGTTTTTAAGAAAGATAATCACAGAACTGATAGCGTTTTAGTACAGATTTACAGTAGCAGAACAGCAACTGCTAAAATGGAATTAACAGATACTACATATTGGGTCGATTATTCCGATAGAACTTCAGAAATTCACGATTTTGTGCTTCTTTCAGTTGCAGTAGATCAAAATGATGTTGTTTGGGTTGGTTCTAACAATGGCGTATCAAGTTTTGATGGAAAAAATTGGAAATACTATTCTACAAATAACTCCGGTTTGGGTGGAATGATTATCAATAGCATAAAAATTGATAAATACAATAATAAATGGTTTGCAACAGATAATGGAATAAGCAAATTTGATGGTTATACCTGGATTAATGAATCTAAAGCAAATAGTTCAACATTTCCTGATAATTGGGTTGAAGATATTGAGATTTTAGATGATGGTAGAAAAATTATTGCTACAAAAAATGGTTTAGGAAGATCTTTGGATAATGGATGGAATGTTTCAAGATTTTCTTCTTACGCTGATTCAAATTGGATTACTGACGTTGCAGTTAAAGGAGAGGAAATTTGGGCAACTCATAAAAATAAAGGCGTTCTTCATTTGGGAACTGATAGAGAATGGGACTGGTATTTTTACTATCCAGTAAATTATGATAAAGTAACAGAATATAATTGTGTGGCAATTGCAGAAGATGCAGTTTGGTTTGGACATAAAATTGAATATTACAGCGCAATGACTGGTTTATCTTCCTACATTAATGGAAAGTTTGATAAAAGTAGTTATAAAGCTTTATGGGGAATTGACGTTTACAATATTTCAATAAAAAATGGCAACGAAAAATGGCTTGCTACAAGAGATGGTCTATTTATTTTTGATGATTATAATAATAGAACATTTTATTCCTCACATAATACGCCATTAAAAGAAAATAGAATTTTGGATGTAGCATTTGATTCAAAAGGTGATGCTTGGATTGCTACACATGGTGCTGGTCTATATCATTTTAAGGTTACAAATCTAAAATAGACAAGCCTTTTGGTAAGAATTTTGTGACTTGCTTTTCTATTTTTCTATCTACTTTAGCAATTCGTATAAAGAGAACTTAAAATATTTTTAGAATATTATTTATAATCTTGCATAATTATTTAAGTGAAACTAAATTTGATTATTGAAAAATAATTTGGTGGAAAATTGAACCCATTACACAATTTAATTGTAGAAACCGTAAAAATAATGCCAAAATCCATTATTTATCTATTTGCTAAAAAGTATATTGCTGGCAAAACTCTTGCAGATGGAGTAAAAGTTGCAAAGGAATTAAATGCAAAAAAAATTAAAGCAACTATGGACGTACTTGGCGAATCAGTCACTAAAAAAGAAGATGCAATCGATTTTGTTAATCAGTTTTTGCAACTTCTTGACACAATCGAAAATGAAAAAATTGATGCTAACATTTCAACAAAACCAACTCAATTTGGATTAAATATCGATTTTAATTTCTGTCTTGAACAATACGGAAAAATAATTGAGCGAGCTAAAAAGTACAATAATTTTGTACGAATCGATATGGAAGATTCTTCAACGACAGATAGTATTATTAAACTTTATACTATTTTGCATGAAAAATATCCAAAAAATGTTGGAATTGTTGTGCAAGCTTATTTGCATCGCACTTTTAATGATGTTTGCGAAATGAATAAAATTCAAACAAATTACAGACTTTGTAAAGGAATTTATATTGAACCAAAAGAAATTGCGTTCAAAGCAAAAGACGAAATCCGTGATAATTTTATTAAAAATTTAACTCAAATGTTTGATGACGGATGCTACGTAGGAATTGCAACGCACGATAAACCAATTATTGACCGTGCTTATGAAATTATTAAAAAACGAAATATTGCCAAAGATAAATACGAATTTCAAATGCTCTTTGGTGTAACTGAAAAATTACGCCAAGAAATAGTTAATAAAGGTGACAAAATGCGTGTTTATGTGCCATTCGGCAGTCAATGGTATTTTTATGCCATTCGTCGTTTACAAGAAAATCCACAAGTTGCTTGGACAATGTTTAAAAGCTTTTTACCGTTTACTAAATAAAGGAATTAATGACAATACTTGGACTTGAATCTTCGTGTGATGAAACTTCAGTTTCAATTATTAGAGATGGTAAAATATTATCCAATCTTATTTCTTCTCAACTTTTTCACATAAAATTTGGTGGAGTTGTACCTGAGCTCTCAAGCAGAGCTCATTTACAATTAATTGCTCCATTGTTCAAAAAAGCATTGGAGACAGCAAAAATATCAAAAGACGAGATAGATTTGGTATCTGCAACAGCCGGACCAGGATTAATAGGTGCACTTTTAGTCGGTTTAAATTTTGGAAAAGCACTTTCTTATTCATTAAATAAGCCTTTTATAGCAATAAATCATATCGAAGGTCATATATTTTCTGGATTTCTGATGGATGAAAAGCCTGAATTTCCAATATTAACTCTTGTTGTTTCTGGCGGACATACACTTTTGCTTTTAGTTAAGGATGATTTAAATATTGTAAAGCTTGGCTCAACAATTGACGATGCAGCTGGTGAAGCGTTTGATAAAGTTGCAAAAATGATTGGACTTGGTTATCCAGGTGGTCCAAAAGTTCAAGAATATTCAGAAAAGGGAGATCCAAATTCGATAAAATTTCCCATTGCAAACTTAAAAGGGGAATATGATTTTTCTTTTAGTGGATTAAAAACTTCTGTTTTACGTTATATTCAAAAGGAATATTCAAATATAGATGAAATTCCAGAAGATGATAAACCTAATATTGCAGCTTCGTTTCAAAATGCAGTTGTAAAAGCACTTGCTAAAAATGTTGAAAAAGCAATTTCAAATTTTGAAATAAAGACAATTTCACTCGTTGGCGGTGTTGCGGCAAATAAAGCAATTAGAAATAAATTTTCTCAGTTGTCAAAAAAATACAACAAAAAGTTAGTAATTCCCGATATTGAATTTTGTGGCGACAATGCTGCAATGATTGCTTATCGTGCTGGCAAACTTTTTGAAAATAATATTGTTTCGGATTTAACAGCAAATGCTTTTCCATCATTGCCTAAAGATGTTTTCCAAAATATATAATATTCTTACGTGCAATTAAATAAAGTAAAAAAAATATTTATTTGTTCGATTATTCGTTTATATTAGTTAATAATTAAATCATTTATTTTTGAGTGTGTTTTAATGTCCAAATTATTAGTTATTCCTTCAATTGATATTAAAGATGGAAGAACAGTGCGAATTGTTCAAGGAATTCCTGAATTAAATTGCAACGATTATGGTAACGACCCAGTCGAAATGGCAATGATTTGGCGTACTGAAAATGCAAAATTTCTTCACGTTGTCGATTTTGATCATTCTCAATTCCATTCAACAAAAAACTATGAAATAGTTCGAGAAATTTGTGAATCAGTCGTAATTCCTGTTGAGTTTGGTGGCGGAATTAGCTCTTTTGACGAAGCCCAAGAAGCAATGGATTTGGGTGTTACAAGATTAGTAATTGGCTCACTCGCATATACAAATCCCATCGAGTTTGATAAAATTGTTAAACAATTTGGAACTTCGCGACTTTCTGCAGCAATTGACATTATTAATAATAAAGTAGCAATTCACGGAAGACGCGAAGTAATTGACTTATCGCCATTAGAATATGCAAAAAGGCTCGAAAACGCTGGAATTAAAAGAGTTGTTGTAACAGATGTTTCCAAGAACGGAATGTTAAATGGAGCAAATATCGAATTATCAAAGCTAATAGCCGAAAATACTAATCTTAAAGTAACACATTCTGGCGGAGTTACAAAAAGGGAAGAGTTGTTTGAACTTGATTCTCTAACAAGTATCGGAATTGATTCAGTTATTATTGGTCGCGCACTTTACGAAAATAAATATGCTTGTCAAAAAATTTGGCGATTAGCAGAATCTGGAATATTTTAATTTATTAAATAATTCAATACATCAATAATTAACATGTAGGAGGTAATATGGAACTGATTAAAAAAATTTTGGTGCCAATCGATTTCTCTGATTATTCCAAAAAAGCGCTTCAATATACCGTTACGTTTGCTAAGCAATTTAATGCCGAGTTATGCTTAATTTATGTAATTGAACCAGTAATTTATCCCGCCGATTTGAGTATGGGACAAGTTGTAATTCCCCAAACAGAAATTGATTTAAGCACAAAATCGCGTCAAGAACTTGAATCGCTTGCAAAAACCGAAATTGGGTTACTTCTTAAATACGAAATAATTATTAAGAATGGCAAACCATTTATGGAAATTATTGAAACTGCTAGCGAAATTGATGCCGATTTGATTATAATTTCAACTCACGGACATACTGGAGTTGAGCATTTACTTTTTGGAAGTACCGCAGAAAAAGTAGTAAGAAAAGCTCCTTGTCCAGTTCTTACAATACGCGAACCTATGAAAGGATTTAGATTTAAAGGATAAAACTTTAAATAAAATTGATAAAAATTTTGGAATACTATTATTCAAAAGGTAAAATTATTACAAAAATTTAGTTCAATCTTTTTCCAATTATTATAATTTAAATACGGTTGAAACTAAAAAAATGAATTTATAACTCATTTATTAGGAAAAAATAATAAAAAAGGTAGGTTATTATTCTAAAACTAATAACATATTAAAATAAATTTTGTAGATTTGTGTCATCAAATAAATTTTTAATTAGGAAATACAATGGATAAAAAGAAGAATGTTAAACCGATAAAAAAAGAGCTTTCTTCAAGCGTTGAGCAATATTATTTAACTAAATCAAATAAAGAATTACAATATAAACCAACCGAGAAAATTCCGATAATTCAAGTTGATAACTTCCCAGAGTTGGGTAAATTGACAGCGCTTCGCTTTGTAGAATGGATTCAAAGCAATCCAAAAGGTGTTGTTTCATTGCCAACTGGAAAAACTCCAGAGCATTTTATTAAATGGGTTTCTAAGATAATTAATCAATGGGAAACAAAATCGGTTCAAAGTCTTTTAGCAGAGGTTGGAATTGATGGTTCTAAAAAGCCTTCGCTTGAAGGAATAACTTTTGTTCAAATAGATGAATTTTATCCAATTGATTCTGCTCAACACAATAGTTTTTATTATTATATAAATAAATATTATTTCAAAAATTTAGGTTTTGATAAAAATAAAGCCTTAATGATGAATATTAATGAAATTCCAACCGCCGAAAATTTGCCTTTAGAAGCAATTTTTCCAAATAATATTGTTGATTTATCATTAAGAACAAGATGGGCAAGCAACAGATTGGAACGTTTACAAAAGACAACGATTGAACTAATTGATGAATTTTGTACAAATTACGAAAAAAGTATAAGAGATTTGGGCGGAATTGGATTTTTCCTTGGCGGAATTGGTCCTGATGGTCACATTGGTTTTAATGTTCAAGGAAGCGATCACTATTCAACAACTCGTTTAATTCAAACAAATTATGAAACTCAAGCCGCTGCGGCGTCTGATTTGGGTGGAATTGAAATTGCTAAAAATAGACTTGTAATTACAATCGGTTTAGATACAATTACTTACAACAAAGATGCAACTGCAATTATTATTGCTGCTGGTGAGGCAAAATCGAACATTGTGCGAGATTCTATTCAAAATAGTGCTTCAAATAAATATCCAGCAACAGTTTTGCAAAAATTGGAAAACGGACGTTTTTATTTAACAAATGGAGCCGCTTTACGTTTGGTTGAACGACGTTATACCGATATGCTTGCCGAAGAGCCATTAAGTCAAGCAACAATTGAACGTGGTGTTTTCAATTTAGTTGTTGAAAAACACAAAACACTTCTTGAACTTACAAAAGAAGATTATCAATCGAATAAAATTACTAATTTGATATTAACTAAAACCAAAAAAACTCCAAAAGAATTGGGTGAGTTAATACGCAAAAATTTATTAGAGCGATTCGAAAAAGGATTAACTCCAGTTGAAAATGCAACAATTTTGCATACTGCACCTCATCACGATGATATTATGCTTGGTTACGAGCCATATATCAATCACTTAGTTCGTTCGCCCTCAAACACGCACCATTTTACTTATTTAACAAGTGGATTTACTGCGGTTACAAATTTTTATATGTTGGATTTGTTCAAAAATCTTTTAGAGCATTTGAATAATGACTTATTTATTCAAAAATTTGAAGAAGGTTATTTTGACCCAGCAAATATTGAAGGCAAAAATAGAGATGTTGCGTGTTATTTAGATGGAATTGCTGCTCATTCTGCAACTATAAAAACTGAAGCTCTTTCAAGAAGATTACTCAGAAATATGATTGAAATTTATGAGGAAGATAATCCAGTTTATCTTAAAGATAGAGTTGAAGAGTTAATAAACTATTTTGAAACTCAATATCCTGGTAAAAAGGATATTCAACATGTTCAAAAATTGAAAGGGATGCAACGCGAATGGGAAGTTGAAATTCTTTGGGCATATTATGGATTTTCTGTCGAGGATATTTCGCATTTGCGTTTAGGATTTTATCAAGGTGATATTTTTACCGAAAATCCAGAAATGGGACGAGATGTATTGCCAGTTGTAAATCTTTTGAAAAAAATTAAACCTACAATTGTTACAGTTGCTTTAGACCCCGAAGGAAGTGGTCCAGATACTCACTACAAAGTTCTTCAAGCTGTTTCAGAGGCTTTAAAGATTTATGAAAAAGAAACTGGAAATTCAAATATTAAAGTTTGGGGTTATCGTAATGTTTGGTTCCGATTCCACCCAGCAGAAGCAAATATTTATTTACCAGTCAGTCTTGGTTCATTCGCAATTTTGGAAAACACTTTTATGAAGAGTTTTGGCTCACAAAGTAACGCAAGTTTTCCAAGTTGGGAATATGATGGTCCATTTCATCGTTTAGCTCAACGCATTCAAGTTGATCAATATAACATTATGCGAACTTCTCTTGGAAAGGATTATTTCCTAAATCATGATTATAAACGTGTTTGTGCTGCAAAAGGAATGATTTTCTTAAAAGAGCTTACTTTGGATGAATTCTATAAACATTCAATTGAATTGAAAAAATTAACAGAAAATGCTTAATAAATTAAAGGCTCTCAATTGAGAGCCTTTTTTTTGAATTATAATACATTTATTTTCACTCCAAATTGCACAAATTAGATTCTAAGAAATAATATCGACCACAATGGCGAATTATGCGACACATCTGTTATATTTATAAAATAGTTTTACACTAAATAGCTTGTTTTCATCTAAATAGATGATTTATAAGTTTGGCACGATTATTTATAAATACATTCAACAAAACAATTATCAACTAAACAAAAGGTAAAAAAATGAAAAACTTAATGAATGTAGCACTCGTAATTTTCGCATTAGCTTTATTAACTGGAAGCGTATTTGGACAACAAGGTATTGGCAATGTAGATGCACCACGTCTTAATTGGGTTGATGCTGATGGTGACGGAATTTGTGATAATGTTGGAACAGACTTAGAAGGCGCAAAAATTCAAAAAGGTAAATTGAATGGCGGAAATGGTGGAACAGGTCTTGGCGATGGTAGCGGAATTAAACCACTTGATGGAACTGGTTTTGGAAAAAAATTAGGTGGCGGAATTTGTACTGATGGTACTGCTGCAATCCAAAAAGTTGGTAGAACTCAAATTAGAAACTAATTTGAGAGTTACATGGATGTAAATGGGAGTGGTTTCCACTCCTTTTTTATTTTTAATATTTTCCTTCATTTTGTTATTAATTTTTAAAAATCACATCAAATTATTGCTTAAAAAAATTCTTCAATCAAAATCACTAATAATTTATAAAAATATTCCAATTCGGATTCTGATAAATAGTTCAAATAATAGCTAAAAAAACAAATATAATTAGCCAATAATTATTAAATAAAATAAGACTTGACATATTATAAAAATGTGCTTATTTTAGAATTGTAATTATTACAAAAATATATATAAATCATATTTATAAAAAGGAGTTATTATGTTAAAAATTGGTCAAAAAATACCAGATATGAAGTTGCAAGCATTTCAAAACGAAGAAATACTAGATATTAATTTAAAAGATTTTAGAGGTAAATGGTTAGTTATGGTATTTTATCCAGCTGATTTCACATTTGTTTGTCCAACTGAATTAGAAGATTTGGCAAAAAAATATGATTTATTCAAAGCAAGCAATGCAGAAATACTAAGCATAAGCACAGATACAGTTTTTGTTCATAAAGCTTGGCACGATACATCGGAAGCAATTAAGAAAATTAATTATCCAATGGGTGCTGATACAAATGGCAAAATTAGCAAAAAATTTGGCACATACATAAAAGCAGAAGGTTTGTCACTTAGAGGAAGTTTTATAATTGATCCTGATGGAATTTTGAAAGCTTACGAAATTAATGACAATAGCATTGGTAGAAGTGCCGATGAATTATTAAGAAAATTACAAGCATCCAAATTTGTTTCAGAAGCTGATGGCGAAGTTTGTCCAGCAAACTGGAAACCAGGTGAAGCAACTTTACATCCTGGATTGGAATTAGTAGGAAAAATTTAATTTGAAAAATGGGAATTTGCAATAAATTCCCATTTTATTTCAAAAAGATAAATGGAAGAAACGTGTCAATAACATTAGATAATATAAATAATGAAATTCAGTTTGAGAGTAATCCTAAAGTGACAAAATCTGTTGCCGAAATTACCAAAATATTACAAGATGCCGGAGTTAGTCCTTCTATTCAAAGGATTAAAATCTTGCAATTTATATTTGCAAACGTAGTTCATAGTTCAGTTGAAAAAATTTATCACGAATTAGTGACAGAAATTCCAACATTATCAAAAACAACAGTTTATAACACATTAGGACTTTTTATTGAAAAGGGAATTATAAACTCAATTACTATAGATAATACTGAAATTCTTTATGAGCAATCATTAAAACCGCATGCGCATTTTTTGTGCGAAGTTTGCAAGAGTATTATCGATATTGACATAAATGATAGTCTTTTTTCAATTAAAGAAATAAATGGGCATCAAGTAAAAAAAGTAGATATTCACTTAAAAGGCATTTGTAATAAATGCTTAAACAATTAATAAACATTAAATAAAGGAAAATAAAATGAGTAATGAAAGAACAGGAATGGTAACATTCAAAGGAAATCCACTAACTTTGACTGGTTCAGTTGTAAATGTTGGTGATTCAGCTCCAGATTTTACAGTAGTAAACAATTCTTTAGCTCCAGTAAAACTTAGTGATTTTGCTGGAAAAGTTGTAATTCTTAGCGTTGCACCATCGCTTGATACAGCAGTTTGCGATTTACAAGCAAAAAGATTTAACAAAATGGTTTCAGAAGTTTCTGACGAAGTTGTAATATTAAACATTAGTCTCGATTTGCCATTTGCTTTAGCAAGATGGTGTGGAGCAACTGGTTCTGACCAAGTTCAAACACTAAGTGATTACCAAGAAAGAGATTTTGGTAATAAATATGGTGTTTTGATTAAAGAATTGAAACTATTAGCTCGTTCAGTTTGGTTAGTATCAAAAGATGGTAAAGTTGTTTATAACGAAATAGTTGCTGAAACAGTAACCGAACCCAATTATGATGCTCTTCTAAATGCAGTTAAAGAAATAGTTTGATTAAATTATTTTCAAAAATGGATAAAATTATTTGAATAAAACCAAATAGTTTTATCCTATTTTATTAAATTGCAACCTATTAAATTTTATTACATCAAATAATTCATAAAAATAAAAAGTTATAGGAAAGACTAAATGGCTAAACAACTTGAACTTAATAGCATTGTTACTCAAGTTATGCTAATTTCCCCAATCAATATTATTATAAGAGTTACACCAGATGGCTGGGAAATTCCAGATTTTGAAGCGGGACAATTTGCAGTTTTATATTTACCTGAATCAGCTCCAAGATGTGCAAACTCGTTGCCAGAAAACAAAGAAATTGATTCAGAAAAAATGATTAGAAGAGCATATTCAATTGCTTCTTCATCAAGAAATAAAGAATTTATCGAATTTTACATCACTTTAGTACATTCTGGTGAGTTAACTCCAAGACTATTTGCTCTACAAAAAGGTGATAAAATTGGAATGACTAACAAATTTACTGGAATGTTTACAATGGATAAAGCTCCAAAAGATGCAAATCTTGTGCTTATTGCAACCGGAACTGGAGTTGCACCTTATATGAGCATGTTACGTTCAAGTGCATTGGAAAATCCAAATCGTAAAATTGCTGTGCTTCACGGTGCATATAATTCTTGGGATTTAGGTTATTCATCAGAATTATCTCTTTTGCAATCAATTGTTCCAAATTTTACTTATTTGCCAACAATTACAAATATTGAAAATGAGATTATTTCTTGGGGTGGCGATGTTGGTTTTGTTCAAGATGTTTGGAAATCGCGAAAACTTGAGCAAAAATGGAATCAAAAATTAACTTCAGAAAACACACACGTATTTTTGTGCGGAAATCCTTACATGATTGATGAAACAATTCAATTACTCGAAACGGAAGGTTTTGTTGAACATAAAGGAAAAGTTACCGGACAAATTCACGCCGAAAAATGGTAATTAAAATTGAAAAGGGAAGTTAATCTTCCCTTTTTTCGTTAAAATAATCGAAAACAAGCTTACCTTTACTTGCACCAATAAAATTTGATAACTCTTCAAGTGACTTATTTCTAATTTCTGAAACGCTTTTGAATTCGATTAGTAATTTGCTCGCAATTGTTTCACCAATACCATCAATTTCTGTTAATTCAGTCTGGAATGTTCTTTTGCTGCGTCGTTCGCGATGAAAAGTAATTGCAAAGCGATGCGCTTCGTCTCTAAGATGTTGCAATAATTTGAGACTGGAAGAAGTTTTAGGAATAGTTTGTGGTTCAGAATCGCCAGGAAAGAAAATTTCTTCCAATCTTTTTGCCAATCCAATAATGTTGTAATTTGCATAACCGAGATTATCCAAAATTGAAACTGCGCTGGAAAGTTGTCCTTTTCCGCCATCGACCATTATTAATTCTGGAAGTGGTTCATTTTCATTTTTTAATCTTGTATAGCGTCTTTCAACAACCTCACGCATTGAGGCAAAATCGTCAACTCCTTCAACATCTTTTATAATAAATCTTCTATAAAGCGATTTTTTAGGCTTTCCATCGACAAAAACGACTAACGAAGCAACAGTTTCACTTCCTTGAATATGCGAAATATCAAAGCATTCAATCTTGCGAGGCAGCACATTTAAACGCAAATCGCGTTTTAATGCTTGCAAAACGTATGGCAAATTTCCTTCTTTCTTCATTTTTTGAAGTTGTATATCTTTTAATTGCAAAATGGAATTCTGTTTACACATTTTAATTAGCGACATTGCATCGCTTTTAATTTGTGGAACAACAAATTTTACATTTCTTTCAGCTTTAATTTTAAGCCAATCAAGAATTAACTCATGTTCAAAAGGAAGCACTTCAATAATTATCTCTTTTGGAACCTCGACAAACTCGGTGTAATACAATTTTATAACTGAAGAATAAACTTGGCTTAAATTTTCATCCAAATTGCTAGTTAAAGTAAGTTGCTTTCTTCCAACCAAACGACCTTCGCGGATAATTAAAATTGTGGAAGCAACATCTTTTCCTTCAACCGCAACACTAATAACGTCTCTATCGCCAAAATCGGTTGATACAATTTTTTGTTTGGAAGAATACACTTCCAGTTTTTTAATTGTGTCGCGTATTTCGGCTGCTTTTTCAAATTGATAATTATCCGAAGCAATTTTCATTTCGTGATAAAGTTCCTTAATTAAAATATCGGATTTTCCTTTAAGCACTTTTATCAAGTTGGAAACCATTTTATTGTAATCTTCTTGACTAACAAATCCCTCGCAAGGTCCATCGCATTTTTTTATGTGATAATCCAAACAGATTTTAATTTTGCCTTTTGCAATTGAATCGCTATCAATAAAATGCTTGCAACTTCTGATTTTAAATGTTTGATTTATCATTCTCAAAGAAGATTTCATGTCCTTTACATTGGTGTAAGGTCCAAAATATTTTGAACCATCTTTTATCACATTTCTGGTTGGAAAAACTTGTGGAAACGGCTCATTGGTAACGCGAATGTAGGGAAATGTTTTATCGTCTTTAAGATTTATATTATATCTTGGCTTTAATTCTTTAATTAAGTTGTTTTCTAATACAAGTGCCTCAACTTCGCTATCGGTTACAATTAGTTGAAAATCGATAATTTTATTAACTAAAGCCAGAGTTTTTGGCGAATCGACAGTTGAACGAAAGTAGGAACGAACTCTATTTCTTAAGTTTTTTGCTTTTCCAACATAAATTACTTTGTCAGTTTTATCCTTAAATTGATAAATTCCAGGTAAAATTGGAAGTGAATCAAGTTTAGCTTGCAATTCGGTATTTTGTTCGGATTTAATTTTTGTCATAAAGCAAAGATAATAAATTTGGGAAAATGATTTTTGGATTATTGTGTGGTTTTAGAATTGAGTGTGTAAAGGTTTAGTATATACAATGTAGTCGATTGCGGGAGATTTCCTATCAGTACCCTGTTTACCAAATTATGGGGTTGGAGTTCTTTTATTCTTCATCATCCTCAGTGTCTGAATCATCATAATTAAATTCCAGTTTGCTTTGTAAAATTATTTCGTCAAGAATTGGTTTAAGATATCCTTGTTGATTGGCTATATTAAATCTTTCTTGAAGTGTTTGAATATTGATTATTTCTTCAATACAACTCATATATTTTTCAACAATAGATTTAATAGAGTATGTTTTGTTAGCATTGTCTCTTATTTTTTGAAGCAAATCATCTTTACTTTCTTCGGACTTAATAACAAAGGTGATTGGGTATTTTTGAATTTTATCAATATCGAGGAAGTACTTCTTAAAATCTATCGTTTCAGTTACTTGAAAAAATCTTCCTAATGGTTTCATCACAAAATCAATACCACCATCATTCGCGTTAGTTCTTCCTGTTTTATACAATTGCAAACTTTCTGTCGCAAGGTTGTTCATATCAAATCCCCAAATAATTGATTGGTCTTTGTAATGATATTTTAAAATTGAATAACTTACAATCTCAAAAAGTCTTGCATCAACATTAGGAGCTAACAAACCAATTATAAAATTTTCAATGTTTTCTGTTTTATCTTCTTCAAATCTTTGAAGTTCTTCGCAAGCCTTAATAAATCCCATAAACGCTTCTTGTTTTGCTACAAAATAAGAGTTGATTACTTCAATTACAGCTTTTGCAATATTTAGCCCTTTTACTTTGAGTAAATTTTCATTTATCCAATATTTTTTTGTCTCAAGATTTCTTATGATAGGAATAAATTCAATTTCTTCTTTAAAGAATTTCTCAAACTCTGAGTTTACTCTATTATTAAATGAATGGTTTTGAATTTTCTTACAAAAAGGCAATTCAGTTGCTCTTGATTTTATAGTTGTGAAAGTAGCTCCATCATAATCTTGATAACAGTCAGTGGTATCAAATCTTTTTGTAATATAATCTTCGATAAGTACATATAAAACTGCAAGAGGGTGAAAACTACCTCTTGATTTTGAGCCTTTATTAGCAGATTTTGTTTTTAAATTGATATAGCGAATTAAATAGCTATTATTGAAGATTTCTTCAGATAAGTCTCCAAAGTGCTTCTGTAAAACTTGTTTAATACTTTGAGTGAATATATGTTCCATTAGGTTCAAATAATGTTTGTTGATAAAAATTTGCGATCTTTTCAGTTTCAAATGTTCGAATTTCTTTTTTAAGTTTAACTCCTTTAAACTCATCGGCTAATTGTAATCTTCGCAAACCGATTTTAACATACTCATCTTGAAGTTCGATACCGATTGAATTTCTACCAAGTTCTTTTGCTACAAAACAAGTTGTAAATGTTCCAGAAAAAGGATCCAAAACTAAATCACCTTCGTTTGAACTAGCTTTTATTATTCTTTCAAGTAAAGCGATTGGTTTTTGTGTCGGATGATTTTCATATTCGTCCATTCGATAACGAACCCTTGCAAACTCCCAAACATTGCCAGGAACTTTCTCTGAATTATAAACTGTCGGAACAGCTTTACGATAGTCAATTAGTTTGCGTTTAGCTCCTGTTTTTGCTTCTACTAAAATATCGTTTATATTAAATGTGTAGTTGTTCTTGTCTTTCACACAAAATAAAATTGGCTCATACATTGAACCATAGTATTTTTTTGCTTGAACACCTGAACTGTCGTAATACCAAATAAGTCTGGAAAGAATGTCGAGTTTTTTTCGCAGATAAATGTCGAAAAACGGCATAAACTGTGTCGCTGTCATTACATAAAAACTACCGTTTGGTTTAAGTTTTTGAATACATAAATCAAGCCACATGTAGCACCATTCAAGATATTCTTCATCTGTCTTCCATTTTTCAATGTGCCCGTTAAAGTTTTTACCTATGTTATATGGTGGGTCAGCAAATAATAAGTCCACAGAGTTGTCAGGCAAAGTTTTTAATACTTCCAAAGCATCTCCATGAATAATTTTATGTTGTTCGTTTCCTAATATTTCCATTTCAAAGTTAAATTAAATTAAAGTCAATACAAATATAGTCAAAAAGAAACAAAACATCCGTTTATAAGTCGGTCTGTTATTATTCAAAGTCATTGATTTAATCTCTCTCCACCACAAAGTCTCACAACATCTCATCAGCAACCAACACTTTGTTCCGTTAAAAATTTTCTAAAATGTATAATTTTTAGGAATTACCACAATTCCAGTTTCTGTAACTTTAAATCGTTTTTTATCCGATTCAATGTCAAATTCATAAGCGGGTTACAACCCTTGAATTTACTAATATTTCGTCTATTTTGTATATACATTGTATTGCAAGTGTTTTATTGATTTGCATTCCAGTATCTTTTATCTAAGTACAAAATCAATTCCTTATATTTCACTGAATCTAAGTTAGATAAAAAATCTTTGGGAGAAATGATCATGTATTTGTCTTTGTTTTTCAAATGACTTATCCAAGTCGATTTCATATTTTCACCACTACACTTATATTTCTTTTCAAGTAAGTCAGAATTTTCTGAAGGAATGACGTGTATATGCAAAAAATTGTCCGCTTTTATTGTCTCATTTTCTTTATTCACAATCATTTGCTCTGCCCATAAAGTTTGTCGCATTAATTGATAAAACGGTTCAAAATAGTAACAGTAATGATTTTCGTTTACTAACTGATTTGAATTGTTAATTAAGTCAGTGTATCGCCTTTGTCGTTCTTTACCCTTACATTTTTCGGGGTTTGCATTACAGCCTTCTTTTGCTTTATCCAAGTGTTCATAGAACTCAGTAAATTTCCATTCTATTGGAATGAGCCAATTTGTCCCATCTTTGTGCTTTGCATATATCAAAGCGTCAACCGAAGTGCAATTAGTTCCACGTGTCGATTGACCTTCATTTAAGTAATCATTGTCACTAACTGACTCGAATTGAATGAATGCACTAAAAAACTTATCTGTCTTAATTTCTAATACATCAACAAAGTCTGTCGATACACTTTTTAAAAGTCCTAGTACTGCATTTTTGTCGTTTCGAAGTGCATATAAATGATTTATGCAAGCAATCTGAGAGGACAACACGTGTCCAGTAGGATTATTTCCTCCCCACCAAGCAATACAATTTTTTGAAAAATATTCAATAGCCTCGTCTTTAATGTCAATATAGAAATTCTTGTTGAAATCAGTTAAAACAAAATCTCTATGTGAACGCATAAATAATTTTCCACCAACTCCGCCATAAAAAACGTGATTCTTATCTTGGATTAGTTTTACTGCTCTCGTTCTTTGATTTTCTTGATATTCTGATTTCATATTCCTAATAAATGCTGCGTATAAACTATTTATGTTTTCTAAAATGTATAATTTTTAGGAATTACAACAATTCCAGTTTCTGTAACTTTGAACCTTTTTTTATCCGATTCAATGTCAAATCCAATTTCAGTTCCTTCTGGAACTTTTACATTTTTATCAATAATTGCACGCCTAATTCGTGCGTGGCGACCGATATTACATCTATCCATAATAATGGAGTCAGTTATATAAGCGTAACTATTAACGCGAACTAGTGGACCTAAAATAGAGCGTTCAACAAGTCCACCAGATATTACAGTTCCATCAGTTACAAGCGAATTATAAGCTCTTCCAACACGTTCACCTTCGTGCGAAATAGTTTTAGCTGGTGGTGATTGAATCTGTTGTGAACGAAGTGGCCAGTTTGAATCGTACATATTAAAATGTGGATTAACATTTAGCAAATCCATACTTGCCGCATAATAACTATCCAAAGTACCAACATCAACCCAATAAGGTTTATCTTTTTGGTTTTCGTCTTCATATCTAAATGAAAAAACGTCGTAACCTTCTTTAATCATATAAGGAATTACGTGTTTTCCAAAATCTGTGTTATCTAATTTTTTTTCGCCCATTTCTTTTATAATTTTAAGCAAAATATTTACTTTAAAAACATAAACGCCCATATTTACAAACGATTCGCCAGGTCTATCTGGAATTTCTGGCGGATCTTTGGGTTTTTCAACAAAATCGATTACGCGGTAATTTTTATCAATTTTTATAACTCCAAATTCAGAAGCTAAACCTTTAGGGACAAAAAGTGAAGAAATTGATAAATCCGCTTTTTTATCAAGATGATATTGAAGCATTTTCAAATAATCCATTTTATAAATATGGTCACCAGAAAGAATCAAAACATATTCACTTCTACTTTCCAAAAGATTGGCATTTTGATAAATTGCGTTGGAAGTTCCAGTGTACCAATTATTGCTCATTTTTAATTGTGGAGGAATTGAATAAATAAACTCGCCAAGTTCTGGATTAAAAATATTCCATGCTTCATAAATATGCTGCGTTAGCGAATCTGATTTGTATTGCGTTAATACATAAATTCTTCTTAAACCAGAGTTTAAGCAATTCGATAGAGTAAAATCGATAATTCTATATTTTCCACCAAAAGGAACTGAAGGTTTAGACCTGAATTGTGTTAAAGGCATTAATCTTTCGCCTTGACCGCCTGCCAAAACCATTGTTGCAGTATTTCGCAAAAGTGAAGAACCTAAATAAGCCATTTTATCCCCGTTTTATTAAAAAATAATGTGAATAATTCTATTTAACTAATAAAAAATTATTAAATTTGTTCTTAAATTACTTAACAAAAAAATTATATACTTAATGAACAAAATAAGAAAAATTGCATTAATATCAATAGTCCTTTTAGGATTATTTTCAATAATATTTACTATTTTCTTATTTTATGATGATTCTGATTTCATTCTTCGCAACTATTCCTCAATTATCAAATACTCAATTAGCGATGGCTACGAACTTCCCAAAAGAAATATTGATGTGCTAAGTTATGAACTAAAACTGGATATTTCGCAAAATGAAAAAAGTATTAAGGAAAATGCAAAAATTAAGCTAATTGCGTTTGATAAAACTGAAAAAAATATTGAGTTGGATTTTTATGATAATTTTGAAATAAATTATGTTAAAATTGATGGCAAAAATGCACTTTATGAATATGAAAATGATAAAATTGAAATTTCCCGTAAGGATTTTAATAACGATACTTTAACAATTGAGATTGATTTTTATGGAAAACCTCAAAATTTAGGATTTGGTTCATTCTGGTTTGACGAAAAAAATGGAAAGCATTTAATTGCTACTTTAAACGAACCAGTTTTTGCTTCAACTTGGTTTCCGTGCAACGATACGCCTTGGGATAAGGCGTTTACAAAAATTTCAATTACTAACGATTCCAGCATTGTTTCGCTTTCCAATGGAAAATTGGTCGATAAGTTCACAAAAGGGAAGCGGCGGACTTATGTTTGGGAATCTAATTATCCAGTTGCGACTTACTTAATATCTATTTATTCGGCTGAATATAAGAATTTTAACCAAAAATATATCACTAAAAGCGATACAATGAGCATCGAATATTATGTTTTGGAAGAAAATTTAGAAAATGCGAAGAAAGATTTTGCAAAACATCCCGAATATTTGAAAACGCTGTCCGAATTATTTGGCGAATATCCATTTATGAATGAAAAATATGGAATTGCCGAAATGCTTTGGCAAAATGGGGCTATGGAAAGTCAAACAATAACTGCAATTGGAAGTAATTTTATTTCTGGAATGAATTTTTACGAATCAATGATTATTCACGAATTGGCTCATCATTGGTGGGGAAATTCGGTTACTCCAAAAACCTGGAATGATATTTGGCTAAATGAGGGATTTGCAACTTATTCCGAAGCGCTTTATTATGAAAAAACAAGTGGTTTTGATGCGTTAAAATCGACAATGAGTTCGTTCAAATCCAAAATTAATTCAGAAAGCGGACAAATTTTATCTAATCCAGGAACAAATTTGTTTTCTGCAACAGTTTATAACAAAGGTGCGTGGGTTTTGCACATGTTGCGAAAAGAAGTTGGCGATTCGCTGTTTTTTGTTGGATTAAAAGCATATTACAATGATTTCAAATACAAAAATGCTGAAATTAGGGATTTTAAGAAGGTATTTGAAAAAATATCCAATCGAAATCTTGATAAATTCTTTAATCAGTGGATTTTTGAAGGAAGTGGATTTTTAGAACTTGAAATTAAATTGAAGGAAAAAGTTATTTCCAAAAACGAAATTGAACTAAAAATAGATATTCAGCAGATTCAAACTGGTTACGAAAATTATCATTTTCCACTCGATATTGAACTTGAAGATTCTTCGGGCAACATTAAAAACATTTCAAGTTATATAAAAGGGAATACAACTTTGAAATACAAATTGAAAAATAGATTAAAAAACGCATATTTTGATAAAAACAACTGGCTTTTAGCTTTTATTGAAACGGAAATTTAAAAGCCCAACTTTTAAAAAGTGTTGTCATTAATTTTTCAATTGATAAAAGTTGGGCTTTTTGAAGCTTTTTAATTTATAGATAAATATTTTCTTCCAAAATCTTTAGTTCAATTTTTCCGTTTGAAATAGATGTTAAATTATCGACTAATTTTGAGATAAATTCTGGTTTTATTAAGCATTCAATTTGTGGACTTTGATTAAACAAATTATTTATGCTTTGAACTTTATAATTTGTTATAAAATGATGAACATCGCTAATATATTCATATCCAAAAGTGATAAGTATTTTTGAATGATTTGTTTTTGTGACAATTTTAGCACTTTCAATTGCACCGATTGCGGAATTATAATACGCTTTTCCAAGCGGTCCAACTCCAAGTTTTGTTCCTCCAAAATAGCGAGTAGAAATAACCAAAACGTTTGATAGATTAAAATGATTTATTGCATTCAAAATTCTAATTCCAGCAGTGCCATTTGGCTCGCCATCATCGGAATATTTGAACGATTCTTTGTCAATAAACTTAAAAGCGTAGCAATTATGAGTCGCATCGTAGTGCTTTTTTCGGATTTCTGCTAAAAATAATTCAGCGTCGGCAGCGTTTTGGATAGGAAAAATATATCCAATAAAAAGAGAGCCTTTCTCTTTAAATTGATACTCAGATTTTTCAATTATTGTGTCTATTTTGTCCATTGAAATCTATTTTGAAATAAATTAAATACTTGGTATTTAATCCCAAAAGCGAATAATTAGCCTAATTCAATCAGTTTTTTGAGTTCGTTTTTTAATATTTTTTTGTACTTTTTAGCTTCATTCCAAATTGATTCAACTTTGTTAAATTCAAACATTCTAACGTCTTTTATATCAATCTCCAACATTAAATCTGGCTTGTTTGATTTTAATTTCTCTTTAAGGATTGAATTTTGCATTATCTGAAATGCCGCAAAGAGTGAATCGAGTGCGTGTGGAATCTCTTTGGAATTTATTCCTTTTTTGGATGAAACATCAACTCCAATTACATAATCGCATTCATTTTGAATAATATCGTAAGGAAGTGGATTTACCATTCCACCATCAAAATATAATCCATCTTCTATTTGCATTGGAGTAAAAAGTGCTGGAAGAGCATAACTTGCTCTAATTGCTTCAATTAAATTGCCCGATGTAAAATGATGTTCTTTTTTGTCCCAATATTCTGTAGCAACAATTTTAATTGGAATTTCAAGATCGGAAAACAAATTTGCTGTCATCTTTTTTTTGTAGAATGAAATGAATTTATCACCTTTAAAAAATCCCGAAGTTGATAATGAAACATCAAGCATATCAATTATTTTAAAAACATCATATTTTTTGTAAAATTCTGATAATTTAAAGTCCTTTGATAAAACCAACTCCTCAACAGAAGCTTTCATTTCTTTTGTGGTCATTCCAGAAGCAAAAGCAGCGCCAACAATTGCACCAATGCTACTACCAGAAATTATATGAGGTTTAATTCCTAATTCTTCAAATGCTTCAAGAATTATTATATGTGCTAATCCGCGTGCTCCGCCTGCACCAAGTGCAATTCCAATTTTTTTCATGTGCAAATATAATCAAGAAATAATTAGCAAGAATAATCATAAATAACAAAAAACCTCCAAGAATATAAATTTTTGGAGGTTTTTCCACTATTTCTTTTATTTGTGAGAAACTAAACTATTTTTCAACTTTAAATACTGAATCAATTACAGTTCCATCAACCCATTTTATAACAGCAACTACTTCGTTTTTGTTTACTTTTGGCTTAGCTGGTTTTCCACCGCATATTGCATTTACTTCGGTATAAATCTCTTTAATTGTTTTAATTGGCAAATTGCTACCTTTAACAGCATTTAATAAATCTTTTCTTTTAGGATTTATAGCAATTCCACGTTCTGTAATAATTACATCAACAAGTTCGCCAGGAGCAACTAAAGTTGTAACTTCGTCAACAATTACTGGAATTCTATCTCTGAATGATGGAATTGCAAGAATTACGGTTTTCCCGAACATACAATTTTGCCAGCCACCAATTCCATGAAGCAAATAACCATCCGAGTGAGTTACAACATTTGCATTAAAATTTAAGTCAACTTCGGTAGCACCTAGAACCACAGCATCAATTAATGAAGCAAAGTTGCCTTTTCCGTGAAAATTGTAACTTGTAAACGGACTTGTGTTCAAATGACCAACATTTTCGCGCATTGAACGAACGCCTTCTAAATCAAAAGTTTGTCCGTCAAGAATGTAATCTGTTAAACCTTCTTCCAACATTTCAACAAGATATTTTGTGCTTCCGCCGCGAATAAATCGTGCTTTGATATTTTTCTTTATCATTTTTTCTTTAAGATAAAGTGCAAATGCAAGATTAGTTCCACCCGCGCCAGCTTGGAATGAAAATCCATCTTTCAAAATTCCAGAATCTTCTAAAAATTGTGCAACATATTCTGCAATTAAAAGTCTATCTGGACTTTTGGTAACTTCGGTAGTTCCAGAAACAATTTTGGAAGGGTCGCCGAGCGAATCAATTTCTACAACATAATCAACATTATTTCCTTGAATTTGCCAAGGCGAGCATGGAAATGGGATTAAATTATCGGTAACGACAATTACATTATCAGCATATTCGGAATCAGCAAGAGCAAATCCAAGCAATCCGCAAGCTGATTTTCCTCTATCGCCGGTCGCATTTCCAAAAGGATCGGCAGTTGGAGCAGCAATAACCGCAATATCAACATGCACTTCGCCATCTTGAATTGATTGATATCTTCCTCCATGCGAACGAAGCACGCCAATGCCTTTCATTTTACCTTCGGAAGTATATCTTCCAAGCGGACCGTTCATAGAACCTTCAATATGATGAATTGTGCCGTCGTTCAAATATTGAATTAAATGTTCATGAACGGGAAAAGATGCGCTTGGATACCAACGGATGTTTTTAATACCCATTGATTTAATTGTATCGAATAAAATATTTGTTAAAACATCGCCATTACGCAAATGATGATGCGTTGAAATGGTCATTCCGTTTTTAAGTCCCGATTTTTTAAGTGCTTCGCGTAAGTTTTTGACAACTTTATTTCCGTCAAGCGGATAGTTTGAGCAACTTTTAATCGGTGCTCCAAATTTATTTCCAGTCGGTTTGTGTTTGTTAACTCCTTTATAAGGAATAACTTTTTCACCATTTACTTCGGTTGGGACAAATCTTCCTGCTGCATTTTTAACTAATTTCATTGTTTTATTGCTCTATTGTTAAATTGTTATTTTTTAGTCTATTAGTTTCTCGTTTGTATATTTTATTAAACGACGAAACATCTATTTTATCGCATTCATAAGTTCAGCTATTTTTAATGTATTAACTGCTCTTTTTACAATTGGAGCATCAATCATCTTACTTCCAATTGAAACAACTCCAAGTCCTTTTGCTTTAGCTTCTTCAAAAGCGGCGACAATTTTTTGAGCTTTTTCAATTTCACTTTCGGTTGGAGCAAAAGCATTGTGTACCACTTGAATTTGTCGTGGATGAATGCAACCTTTTCCTTCAAATCCTAATCCTTTTGCTTCAAGAACTGCATTTTTTAATCCTTCCATATCATTAACATCAGAAAAAACTGTATCAATTGCTTGAATTCCAGCGGCTTTTGCAGCATTAACAAGCATTGCACGAGCAAAAAAACTTTCAGTTCCTTCATTTGTTCTTTGAGCACCAATATCTGCTGTATAATCCTCAAGTCCAATTGCCAAAGCACAATTTAATTTACTTGCAGAAGCAATTGAATAAGCATTTATAACTCCAAGTGCTGATTCGATAATCGGCATAAAAAATATGTCATTTTTAATTTTGAACGCCATTTTTAACTCATTTACTTTTTCTTCAGCTTGTAAAATTTGTTCGGCAGTTTCAACTTTTGGAATTAAAATAACGTGAACATTATGTGGAATAATATATTTTAACTCATCCAAACCGAGTGGTAATTGATTTATTCTTACCATTCTTTCAGCACCATAAAAATCAATAGTTCTAAGTGCATTTCTAACAATTAGTTGTGCAGCATCTTTTTCTGAAGGAGCAACGGAGTCTTCCAAATCCAAAATTATAGCATCTGGTTTGTGTAAACCAGCATTTGGATAAAATTTAGGTTCATTTCCAGGAAGATAAAGTCGGCTTCTTCTAAGTTTTTCTTTTGAAGTTTTATAGTTGTTCTTCTTGTTGAAAACGGGCAAATATTCCTTATCCAGACCTAAATTTAACCTTTTTACAGCCAATTCAAATCGTGCCATTAAAATTGATGGAAGAGCACCATAATCTTCAACAATAATTTCGGCATTTTTTATTCCAAAAAACTCGCACATTTCCAAAATAGTAGATTTAATGGATTCACCATACATAACATCTACTTTGCTTTTGAGGTTTAGTTTTATTCCACCGTTATTATTTGTAGTTAGTTCAATGTAACAATCAGAACGAACTTTATCGCCTTTTTGACCTGCAATTGCTTTTGCCATAATATTTCTTCTATTTAATTAATTTTGTTTTTAAGTAATTTTCACTTATACCGTTTATATTAGAAAATCTAGGAATAGAGGAATAATGGAATGTTGGAATATAATTGTACATCATTCCTCAATTCTACTGTTCATGAAATCAAATATTCCATAATTCCTTATTTCTTATATAACTAACTTATTCATAAAATTATTAACTGTCATTCCTTCACAATTAAAAATCATATCTTTAATTGCAGTCTGTCTTTCAGCAGAAAGAGTTCCAGCAGCAAGACCAGAAAATTTGTTATCGATATCTTCAATAGTCATTGGTTCGCGTGGGTCGCCTTTTGGATATTCCATATATTCTGAAAACTCTTTTCCATCTTTAGTTTTAATCACAACTTTTGAAGGTTGCTTTGCAGGAAACATCTTTTCAAATTCGATGGATGGTTCGCCTTTAATTTTATCAATTACTTCAAAAATTCTTGGGTCATTTAATTTTTCTTCGCTAAAAGATTGTGTTGATATTTTTTTATCAACAATTGCAGCAGCCAAACAATAGGGAAGTGAATGGTCAGCAGTTTCTCGTGATTCTGGACGGTATTTTGATGGATCGAATAAAATATCGTAAGCTTGAGCAAACGCTGTAACTCTAACTTCTTCAATATCGGTGTAATTTAAGTTGTTGTGTTTCATTGCATTTAATGCACATGAAATGTGTGTGTGAGTTAAAGCTTCGGTTGGGAATGCTTTCATTCCGCATTCCAAAATTTTGAAGCTGTCGCCAAGTCCGCCAACTAAAGCATAAACATCCCAAGCCCATTTTGAAATGCCGTCGCGACCCATCATTTCGGTTGGATTTAATTTTTCTTCTTTTGCATTCCAACCAATAAATGCATCCATAAAACCTTCTTTTCCTTCAAAGACTTTTTCTGTTCCTGTAAAACCTTTTTGTGCCATAAGAGCCGCAAAAACTCCAGATTGTACAGCCATTGGGTCAACTGTATTTTTCATCATTGTAAGTTTGCCGGCAGTTGGGCAACCAATTGTGTGATTATGTGAACCATTTATTCCAATTGCGCTAACCATTTGGTCAACTGTTAATCCAAGCATTTTTCCAGCAACAATTGGTGAAACAAATTGAGTTAAAGTAGCGTGATGCCATTTTCGTTCTCTAACTCCAGGTTTTGCAAAAAGGCAAAGTCGCATTTCAAATTCGTAAGCCAAAACAATGGCAACTATAACATCTTCCATAGAAGCGCCAACAATTTCACCAGCAGAAAGTGCTGCGGGAATTATATCTGATGGATGCGATGGATCGTCTTTCCAATAAATATCGTTAAAATCCAAAGCCCTAATCATAAGTGAGTTAACAAGAGTAGCATTTACTGCTGGAATTTTTTCGCCAAAGCCAATTACTGTAGCTTCTTCCTTTCCAGCCATATCTTTATATAAATCGCGAATAATTTTTACATCTTTTGTGAGGTAACCGCCATAAGCACAAGCAACTGAGTCATATATAAAGCGTTTAGCAGTTTCAATTACATCTTTTGGTAAATCTTCATACTTTAAGTTAACCGCAAATTCGGAAATGGTTCTTGAAATTGATTTTTCCATTTTATATTCCTTTAAATGAAAGTAAATATTGACAAAAAATCTAAATGTTACGGTTAATGTAACATTTAATTATCATAGTAATTATAATAATTCTAATAACAATAAGTCAACAAATATTTTACAAAATTAGAACAAAATGAATGTTTTTACGGCTAAATTATATATTAAATTCAACTTTGAAAGTAGTGCCTTTTCCTTTAATACTTTCAACTGAAATAGTGCCATTGTTGATTTTTACATAATTTTTCACAAGCGCAAGTCCAAGTCCATTCCCATCATATTTACGTGTATAGCCATGTTCTTCTTGCGAAAAAGCTTCAAATAGAATTGGCAAAAATTCATCCGAAATCCCAATTCCTGTATCTTTAATTTCAGCAATAATTTTATTTTCTATTTTGGATAAAATTACATCAATTGAGCCTTCGTTTGTATATTTTATTGCGTTATCAATCAAATTTACAAATATTTGAGTAAAAGTATATTCATCTACCGATAGAGTTTTATTTTCAATATTATTGGTAAATGTTAGTTTAAGACCTTTTTCCTTTGCAGCATTATTTTGTTCAATTACTATAAAATTAATTATTTCAGCAATATCTAATTCTTGAATTGTTAAATCAAATGTTCCAGAGTTCACTTCTGACATATTTAGAATTAAATCAATTGTTCGCATAATTCGTTTTGTTGAACGTTGGATTGGTAGAAATAACGAGTTAGTTTCAGAATCATCATTATCGGTAAAAGACTCTTTTAATAGGCTAACATAACCTAAAATAGTATTAATTGGAGTTCTAATTTCGTGTGAAATTTGTGCTAAAAACTCAGATTTGAGTTTGTTCGATTTTTCCGCAACATCTTTTGCGACTAATAGTAATTCTTTTGTTTCTTCTTCTTCAGTAATATCTCTGTGAATTGAAACAATTGCCAGTTTTCCTTTGTAGTTCGTAAGTCCAGCATTTATGCTTAAAATTATCTTAGTTCCATCTTTTTTGAAATGAGTTGCTTTATATTTTCTTACTCCATTATTTGTCACTACTTTTTCAACTAAATCCGTTATGTTATTGGAATCTTCACAAAGAATTGATGCCGATAAATTGATAAGTTCTTCATTTTCGTATCCATATAAATTTTTGGCACTACTATTTGCATCAATTATGGATAATGTACTGATATCAATTATTAAAATTGCGTTGTGAGCATTTTCAAAAAGTCCTTTATAATCTTTTTCTGATTCTAAAAGTTGTTTTTGGTAAGATAAATTTTCTCGATAAAGTTTCATTAATTCAAGATTCTTTTTCCTAACTGAGGCAATTCTAACACGATAAATAACGTACACAATTAACAAAAAGACTAATATAATTATTCCATAAAACAGACTTGACTGCCAAAATGGAGTTTCAATTTCAAAAGAAAATGTAATTGGATCAGAAGCAATTTTTCCATTATGTGTAAAAGAGATTAACTCAAAAGTATATTTTCCAGGATTTAATGAAGAAAATGTTATTGTTTGGTTTCTTGTTAAAGGAGAAAAAGCATCATTTGAGCCAACTAAGCGATAGCTGTACAAAATATCTAATGGATTTGTAAAATAAATTGATGAAAAATGAATTGTGATATTATTCATATCGTGTGGAAATTCAACATTTTCATATTTTAGCTGAACATCTTCATTCCGGACTCCAAATTCGGCTAAATTAATATTTTTGTAATTTATTTCAATTGAAGAAATAAATGGTGTTGAACTAAATTTGGATGAAATCTCCTTCTTTTTGTCATACTTAACAACTCCAAGAGATGTTGCAAACCAAAAATTACCTTTTGAATCAATATATGAACCAAATTGGTGGCATTCAGAGCTTGGAAAACCATCATAAGAATTATAAGTTTTAATTTCAATTTTGCCACTTTTAATATAATTTTTGTAATCTAATTTATTTACACCTTTTGTCGTTCCAATCCATAACGTTGAGTCGTTATCATCAAATTCTGTAAAATATACTGCATTATCACTTAATCCGCTCTCGGTTGAAATAAATTTTACTATTTTATTTGTATCTTTTTCATTCGGATTATAGATAATTAAACCTCTCTCAATAGAACCTAAGAGAATTATATTATTTTTCCTATCTATGGAAATTGAATAATATCCGTACAAATTTAAAATTTCTTGTTTTGGAAAATCCAATGGCTTTGAATTTTCGATTCTGTCAATTCCTGCACCAGAAATAAACCAAAGACAATTTTCACATCCAGTAACTGCTGCAAAAATAGGAGATTGACCAGCGTTTTTTAAAGAGATATTTGTAAAAGTTTTTCCATTATATTTATAAACACCACTTTTAAAGCTTGAAAACCATAAATTGCCCATTTTATCGTCAGTAATACCAATAATCATATCATCAGTAAAACCATTTTTACTTGAATAGTGCGTAAGTTGATTATTTGCATCTAAACGTGAAACGCCACTTGCCGTAGAAAACCAAACATTTTTATTTTTATCTTCAAATAAAGTCCATACAGTTTTGGATAATTTGGATAAATAAGGAATTTCAACAAACTTGTTATTTTCAAATTTTAGTACTTTATTTCCATCAGTTGCAACCCAAAATTCACCATTTTTTCTTTCCAAAAATCCCCAAACTGAAGAGCTAATTCCATTTCGTCTATCGTATAAAATGAATTTTTCATCATCAAAAATATAAACTCCATGATTTGTAGCAAACCAAAGGTTTAATTCTCTATCTTGGAAAACATCATAACAATATCTTCCTTTGAAAAAATTTGTAACATTATATTTTTGATGCGTATTATTGCTTAATTTTTCTATTCCTTCATCAGTTCCTAACCAAATTTGATTTAAATTGTCAATTTTTATAGAATAAACATTCTTTGCTTGAATATTCTCATCTTTTATCAAATTATTATTTTTATAATGATATAGTCCATCATTTGTAGCACATAAAAGTGAGCCATCAATATTAAGTTGTAAGTCATAAACAACAAAACTTTTTTTGATATAAATTATTTTTTTATCATTCTTTTTGAAAAGGCCTTTGTTTGTGCCAATAAAAAGGGAATTGTTATTTCCTTGTTCAAAAGCAAGTATTTCTAGATTTTTTAAAATATTAAATTCGGTACTTTGTAGGAAGGAATCGTTTTTGAATATCGAAACGCCAAGATTTGTTCCAACTAAAAAGCGATTATTATCTTTAAATATTGTATTAACTGTATCGCTTGACAAACCATTTGCTTTGGTAAAATTTTTGAATTTGCCGTCATTAAAAATCGAAAGTCCACCATGAGTTGCCAAAAGTAGTTTGTTATTTTGATATAAAATTGCCGATTCAATATAATTATCTGGCAGCCCATTACTTTTATCGTAATTTGTTGATTTTTTGCCATCAAATTTAGAAAGACCATTTTGAGTTGTAAAATATAAAAAACCGTCTTCGTTTTGGACAATTGAGGTTACAATTGCGTCAGATAATCCTTCTTTTAGCGAAAAATTTCTAAAATTGTAGTTCTGAGCACGCAGTTGTATAATTAAAAGTAAAAAAACAATTGGTAATATTTTAGATTTATATATATTCATAGTAAAAATGATAAAGTTATGCAAAAGATAAATAAGTCATGATATCAAGTTTTAAGTAAATAACTTAAAACTTAAAAAATATTGAAAAAAATATATATCCAAATTCTCTAAAAAACAACTATAATTATTTAATTAATTATTCTATTTAAAAATAATTTAAGGATTATTGGTATTTAAAATAAAAAATCCCAATCGGATGAAAGGGATTTGATATTAAAAAGGGAAGAAACAGATTATTCAATTTCTGAAACACTGTTAGTTGTAAAATCTTCGGTAAACTTAAAATTAACTTTCCAAGTATTTGGTTTATATTGAATTAAATCACTATTAGCAACTAATGCTTTTGTGAATTCGAATGCCATTTTTTCGGTTTGAGCGTATTTTAGTTGGATATTTTTCTTCTCGAAAAAAAACTTTATTCCGTATTGAATATCGCGTAAAAAGACGTTAGCACCAGTAAAAACTGGAGCACGTTCTGCAATAAAGCGGAAGAAAATTTCTTTATTATTTATAAGTTCATTTAATTGATTCATTTGTCTATCCAAAATTATAAAAGCTGAGCGCTATTTTTTACAAATTCTATTATATCATTAAAGAAAACGCCAAAGAAAATTACAAATCCAGCAAGTAAGAAAACTACAGTTAAATCCATTTTTTGAACTTTAATTGGAGCAACTGTATCTTCTGATTTACTAAAATACATGTGTTTTAGCAATCTTGAATAATAATAAACTGAAACGACAGTATTTAATAATGCAATAATTACGGCAGTGATTAAATTCGCATCAATAACTGCGGCAAAAAGGTTTAGTTTTGCAATAAAACCAAAAGTTGGAGGAATTCCAGCTAAAGAGACAAGGAAAATTGATAATGGAACCGCAAGCAAT
>Ga0209016_1000362_pt1 | contig 55955 bp, 54 predicted proteins | sample EPASupsiteSAE305_FD_187265 | JGI IMG/M metagenome (GOLD analysis project Ga0209016, IMG submission 187265) | Bioremediated contaminated groundwater microbial communities from EPA Superfund site, New Mexico - SAE3-05 (SPAdes) (version 2) | ecosystem: Environmental > Aquatic > Deep subsurface >... | reverse complement strand
ATCTGGCTTTTATTTTGAACTCTTTTGCATGCTCACGCTTCAGATCCTTCTTTTTAAGATCTTCCCGCTTGTCATGCAGCTTCTTGCCTTTGGCCACGCCGACCTCAACCTTGACCTTGCCTTCCTTGAAGTACAACCGCAACGGTACGGCAGTGCAGCCATCCTGTCGGATTCGGGCATGCAGCTTTTCGATCTCCCGACCATGCAGCAACAGCTTGCGCTGCCGCTCAGGATCATGGTTCTGACGGTTGCCGAAATCATAGGGGGCGATATGCAGGTTATGCAGCCAGGCCTCACCGTTGCGTACCAGTACAAAGGCATCAACCATATTGGCTTTACCGGCCCGCAGGGACTTCACCTCGGTCCCGACCAGGACGATTCCGGCCTCCAGACGCTCTTCAATATGGTATTCGTGGAAGGCCCGTTTGTTTGCGCAGATAAGTTTCTCAGACATGATTGACAGACTGTAGCAGACCGCAGGGAAAAAGGGAATGCCGGAAACGTTGCATAAATGTTGCCTTGCGCCTTCCCTCTTCAGTTGACAAGCGCTGATGTGGAGACTATACAAAAACACTTGGCATTTGGCCTGTTACAGAGTCTATTCAGGAGGTTTTCGCCATGATCAAGGTGTATTACAATTCAAATGGTGTCATTTCAAGCCACCTGATCAGTGGTGACGAGATTGATCTGATAGAATCCAAGCAGTTGATCTGGGTTGATATGCTTTCCCCCAGCATGACCGAGGTCAGCGAACTTGACAAAAAGCTGGGACTTGACCTGCCGACCCGTCAGGAGGCTGAAGAGATCGAGTTTTCTGCCCGCTACTGGGAAGACGAGTACGGTATCACGATCAACACCTATTTTCTGGTGAAGCAGGGTGCTACCGCCAGTAACGAGTCGGTTTCTTTCACCCTGAAAGACAATTTCGTTATCACCATCCGTTTTATTGAACTGCCGGTTTTCGGCGATTTCAATCGCAAACTGCTGCTCAACCCCAGCCATTATACCGATGGCGCCAGAGTGATGGGGGGCATACTTGAAATGCGCATTGAAGACGATGCCGACACCCTGGAGGCGGTCTCCCGCGAAATAGCCAGCATTGCACGGCTCAACCCCAGCAACTTTGACGATACCAAGAAATTTCTTTCCTACATGGCTGATTTTGAGGCCACCAATATCACCATCCGGGAAAACCTGACCGACAAGCAGCGGGTTTTGTCCTCTCTGCTGAAAAGCGGCAAAATCCCAAGCGCCCTGAAAAGCGACTTCAGCATCATGATCAAGGACGTTAACTCCTTGGTCACCACGGCCAACTTCAACTTTGAACGCCTTGACTACCTGCAGAACCTGTTCCTTAACTTCCTGAGCATTGAACAGAACAAGGTGATCAAGATCTTCACCGTGATGTCGGTGATCTTCCTGCCGCCGACCCTGATCGCCAGCATCTACGGTATGAACTTCAAATATCTGCCGGAACTGGATCTTGCTTTCGGCTATCCGCTGGCGCTTTGCATGATTGTCATCTCTGCTGTGCTGCCGCTCTACATCTTTAAGCGCAAAGGGTGGCTGTAATTCCGGTTACGCCCGCAAAAAGGAACACCCACATGCCTGTGCATCCGATTTCAGCTGCTGCCATCTTTTCTGCCGGAGACAAGCGCAGCTTTGAAGAACAACGCCCCGAGATACTTGAGGCCTGCAAACAGTTCATAACCGTTTCCCACGAAGAGATCCGCCAGCGCCATGCCGCCGGAGCAAGCGGTACCGAGGTGGTCCATCAGCTTTCAGCGGTCATGGATGCCATGGTTTCCACGTTGTTCAACGGCATCCTGGGGCTGATGGGTGCTGACGGCAAACGCCTGACCGGCCATCTGACCCTGGCTGCGGTGGGTGGCTATGGCCGCGGCGAACTCAACCCTTATTCCGATGTGGATATCATGTTCCTGCACGACGGCAGTGTGCCGGTGGAGGCGGTTGAGGCCTTTGCCCAGAAGCTGCTCTACTTCCTGTGGGACCTGCGCCTGGATGTGGGCTATTCGGTGCGTACCCCGGCCGATTGTGTAGAGATGGCAGCCCAGGACACCACCATCAAAACCGCCCTGATCGACTGCCGTTATCTAGCCGGTCATCAGCCGCTCTTCGCAACCCTGCGCAAGACGGTCTACTCCCAGATCCTGCCCAAGGCCAGCGACAAATTCATCAAGGAAAAGATCGCGGAGATGCGGCGGCGGAGGGATAAATACGGTGCCACCATCTATCTGCTGGAACCGAACATCAAAGAGGGAGAAGGCGGCCTGCGCGACCTGCAGACCGCGCTCTGGGTGGCCCAGGTCAAGTACAAGTTCGACAACCCCAAGGAGCTGGTCATCAAAGGGGTACTGTCCGAGGCGGAGCTGGAGGTTTACCACTCAGCCCTCGATCACCTCTGGCGGATGCGTAACGAACTGCATTTCCATACCCGCAGAAAATCAGACCAGATGAACTTTGACCTGCAGGTTCACCTTGCCGCATTCCTGGGATACAAGGATCGCGGCAAGGTGCTGGCGGTGGAAGATTTTATGCGGGATTACTACCGCCATGCAGCCCGAGTGGAGCATTTTTCCTCCACCCTCACCTCCCGCTGCGTCTGGCGTGATGAAGGTGCGGCAAAAATCCTGGGCTACTTTGTGCGGCGCCCGGTGGGAAACGGCTGCTTCGTACTCAAAGGCGAGCTGGTTATTCCGGATGAATCGATCATCGACAAGAACCCGGCGGTACTGATGCAGATCTTTGAGCTGGCCCAGAAACACGGGGTCACGCTGAATATCCGGGTCAAATGGCTGATCAGGCGTTCCCTGCACCTGATCAACGACAAATTCAGGCGCAATCGTGAGGTCAACCAGTCCTTCCTCAACATCCTGCGTTCTGAAAAAGGGATGGCCGACACCCTGCGCCTGATGCACCATCTGGAGTTTCTGAACGAATACATCCCCGAGTTTGAGCATATCTACTGCAAGGTGCAGCACGACCTGTATCATATCTACACCGTTGATATACACACCCTGTTTGCCGTTGAGCAGATGGAAAAAATCCTGAGCGGAGAGTTAAAAAAAGAGCTGCCGTTGCCCTGTGCAATTGCCCGTCAGATCGGCAAACGGGAACTGCTGATTCTGTCGATCCTGTTCCACGACATCGGCAAGGGTGAGGGAGGCGGCCACGCCGACAAGGGGGCCGACATGATCCCCACCATTGCCCGCCGGATGGGACTTTCCAAAGAGGATAGCGAGCGACTGGAGTTTCTGGTGCGCCAGCACCTGGTATTTGCCCATATTTCCCAACGCCGTGACCTGGCTGACGAACGGATGATCATGCAGTTTGCCCGCCAGATGGTCACCAGTGAAAACCTGAAGATGCTGTTTCTGTTGACCATTGCCGATGTACGGGCAGTCGGATCAGATGTCTGGACCACCTGGAAGGCGATGCTGTTCAACGAACTGTATGAGAAGGCGTTCAACATCCTTGAACGGGGTGACTTCAGGCTTGAGGCCGGCACGGAACGGGTTCGCAGCGTCCGGCGCAAGGTGCGGGAGATGGTGGAGTACGATATCCCTGCCGCCGTTGCCCGGGAAGAGTTGCGTGCCCTGCCAACCCGTTACCTGTTGTCGGCACCGTTGCAGACCATTGCCGACCATCTGCACCTGCTGGTGCAGCTGAATGACAAGGATCTGGTCATGCAGGTTCAGCATGAGCAGGAAAGCGGTTTCTCCAGCTTCACCATCTGCACCTTTGACACCCATGGCCTGTTTTCCAAGATAACCGGCGTCATGGCAGCCAACGGTATCAACATCCTGGGCGCCCAGATCTTCACCGGCAAGAACGGCAAGATCCTGGATATCCTGCAGGTCAACTCTGCCCAGGGTTTCCTGATTACTGACCCAGCCCGCTGGCAGAAGGTGGAAGCAGATATGGCCGATGTCCTGCACGGCACGGTGCAGGTATCTGACCTGGTGCATAAGCGTCAGCGCCCCACCCTGCTGCCGGCAAAATCAGCCCGCCACTTCCCGACCCGGATCGAGATCGACAACGAGGTGTCGGACGAGTACACCGTCATCGACATCTATGCCCATGACAAGGTGGGACTGCTCTACCTGATCACCAGCACCATCAACCAACTGGGGCTGTATATCGGCGTATCCAAGATCTCCACCAAGGTGGACCAGGTGGCAGACGTCTTCTATGTACGGGACATCTTCGGCCACAAGATATTTGCTGAAGACAAACTGGAAGAGATCCGCACCAGTCTGGCCTGGGCCATTGATGACTGGCAATGAACCGCTTTCTCGACCTGTTCCTGGCCTGGCTGACCGTGGAAAAAGGCCTGTCTGCCAACACCCGCAGTGCCTATGCCGCTGACCTGGGGCGCTATCTGGATTATCTGGAACGACTGCAGCGCGACACCCCCGACAGCATCCAGCCATCCGACATTGCCGAATTTCTTGGCAAAGAACGCGAACGGGGTCTGGCCCCCCGCAGCCGGGCCAGACTGCTCTCCGCCATCAGGATGTTCCACCGCTTCCTCTTGATCGAACGTTATGCCGTCACCAACCCCTCAGCCATCATTGAAGCCCCCCGTCCCCTGAAAAAGCTGCCGACCTTCCTGAGCATGGCTGAGGTTGACAGGCTGTTGGGGGCAACGCACGGCAGCCGTTCCGAAGATATCCGTGACCGGGCCATGCTGGAGCTGCTCTATGCCACCGGCCTGCGGGTGTCGGAGCTGGTAAACCTGAAACAACGTGAAGTGAACCTGGAGATCGGCTACCTGATGACCATCGGCAAGGGCAACAAGGAGCGGCTGATACCGATCGGCGCCGCCGCCTGCCACCGGGTGGCCGACTATCTGGAACAGGTGCGCAGCAAGCAGGACCCGGAAGGGCTCCAGCCCCAGCTCTTTCTCTCCCGCCTGGGCGAGGCCATGACCCGTCAGGCCTTCTGGAACATCATCAAAAAGCGTGCGCTGCTGGCCGGTGTCCGCACCAGCATCTCCCCCCACACCCTGCGCCACTCCTTTGCCACCCACCTGCTGGCGAACGGTGCCGACCTGCGCAGCGTCCAGATCATGCTGGGCCATGCCGACCTCTCCACCACCCAGATTTATACCCATGTCACCCGTGAGCGCCTGAAACAGCTGCATCGCGAACTGCACCCCCGGGGATAGTCAACTATTCCAGGATGTTTCACGTCTGCCTTGCCACAGACATAGATAATCCTGTATAAACATTCGAATGAAAATCTGTTCACTGGCCAGCGGCAGCAAAGGGAACTGCCTCTTCATTGAGACAGGCGGTGTCCGTCTGCTGATTGATGCAGGTTTGTCACTGAAGGAGATCACAACCCGCCTGACAGACTCGGCACTGGACCCGGAGTCTATCCATGCTGTTCTGGTCACCCATGAACATATCGATCATATCCGCAGCGCCGGTTCCTTTGCACGACGCTACAAGGTACCGGTGCTGATCAGCTACGCAACCCGTCAGGCAGCTGAACGCTATCTGCAGAAGACACAGCTGGTGGAGTTTGAAACCGGCTATTCCTTTAGCTTTCGTAATATCATGATTGATCCGTTTCCGGTATCCCATGACTGTTGTGATCCGGTCGGGTTTGTGCTTGAATCCCGCGAGGGGCGGACAGGGTCGGCCACCGATCTGGGAATCGTCACCCGCCTGGTGCGGGAGAAACTGAAGGGTTGCCGGGCCCTGAACCTGGAATCGAACCATGACCCGGAAATGTTGTTGAACGGCCCGTACCCCTGGAACCTGAAGCAGAGAATAAAATCACGCCATGGCCACCTGTCCAACCAGGAATCACTGGAACTGCTGCATGACCTGGCCCACGACGGCCTTGAAGCACTGGTGATGGCACACCTTTCAGAGGTGAACAACCACCCGGACAAAGTCGTTGAGACAACTACGGCCTTTCTCAGAGACCAGAACTGCTGCGCTCCGCGGATAGTAATCGGCGAGCAGCATCAGGCCGGACCGGTGATGAAAATCTAAAGCTTTTACTTACCGCAGAGGACACAGAGGAAAACTCAAAGGAACAAACAAAACCAAGCAGACTGGTGGTTTACCCTCCACCTCCAAAAATTTTCGTTTTGTTTTTCTCTGCGTCCTCCGCGTCCTCTGCGGTGAAAATATTCAGTGCGCTAAGGAGTGTTGAACATGATCCCCCGTTATACAAGACCCGACATGGCAAAAATCTGGGAACCGGAAAACCGTTTCCGCATCTGGCTTGAGATTGAGACCCTGGCCTGCGAGGCCCAGGCCCAGCTTGGCGTCATCCCTAAAGAGGTTGTTCCTGTTATCCGCGAGAAGGGTAACTTTGACATTGAACGGATTGATGCCATTGAGGCTGAAGTCAAGCATGACGTGATCGCCTTCCTGACCTCGGTGGCCGAGTATGTCGGCCCGGAGGCCCGTTTCATTCATCAGGGCATGACCTCCTCCGACGTGCTGGACACCTGCCTTTCCGTACAGCTGGTACAGGCTGCAGATGAACTGCTGGCTGATCTTGATATGATCCTTGAGTCGATCAAGGTGCGCGCCTATGAGCATAAAGATACGGTCTGCATGGGCCGTTCCCACGGTATCCATGCTGAACCGGTTACCTTTGGTCTGAAGCTGGCCACCTGGTATGCCGAAATGGACCGCAACCGTACCCGCCTGCGGGCAGCCCGGGAAGGGATCGCCACCGGCGCCATCTCCGGCGCGGTCGGTACCTTTGCCAACATCAACCCCTTTGTTGAAGAGTATGTCTGCGAAAAGATGGGGCTGAAGCCGGAACCGGTCTCCACCCAGGTCATCCCCCGCGACCGCCATGCCGAGTATTTCTGCGCCCTGGCCATCATCGCCTCCTCCATGGAGCGGATCGCCATTGAAGTCCGTCACCTGCAGCGCACCGAGGTACTGGAGGCGGAAGAGCAGTTCACCAAGGGCCAGAAAGGCTCCTCAGCCATGCCCCACAAGCGCAACCCGATCCTGTCGGAGAACCTGACCGGTCAGGCCCGCTACGTCCGGTCCATGTGCATCCCCGCCCTGGAAAACGTGGCGCTGTGGCATGAGCGGGACATCTCCCACTCCTCGGTTGAGCGCTACATCGGACCTGATGCCACCGTGGCGCTGGATTTCTCGCTGCGCCGCCTGAACGGACTGATCAGGAACCTGGTGGTGTATCCAGAAAACATGCTGCGCAACCTGAATCAGATGAAGGGACTGGTCTTCTCCCAGAAGATCCTGCTGGATCTGACCCAATCAGGCGTATCCCGCGAGAACGCCTACCGTCTGGTACAGAAAAACGCCATGAAGGTCTGGGAAGAAGGCAAGGACTTCCAGACCGAACTGCTGGCTGACCCGGAAGTAGTCGGGGCGCTGGGCGAAACAAAGATCCGTGAGTCCTTTGATCTTTCCTATCACCTGAAGCATGTCGATACCATCTTCAAGAGGGTCTTTGGTGCCTAGTTTACTGGAAGCACTCATAACCACGTTTATACCGTCCAGCACCGACGCAGGCGCCCTGTTCTGGGCAAAACGCCTGCTGGTGGCCCTGATTGTCTTTGGCTGTTTCTGGCTTCTGGCCCAAGTCACCTGCTACATCATCAACCGCTGGGGCAGCAAGATCACCTCATTCACCGCCACAGACCTGGATGATCGAATCTTGAAGCGGGTTACCCCTTCTGTCTCGCTTTTACTGACGTTTCTGGGGATCTATTTTGCATTCCGGACCCTGCCGCTGCATGAAAAAATCTTCCGACTGTTGTCAGGCGGCCTGTACGTCTCCATTGTGGTAATTGTCTGCATCCTGATCTACCGGGTTCTGCATGAAAGTCTGCTCTGGTATGCAGAACGCCAGCAGGATGGTGAAAACGGCGTATTCTCACGTCAGATGGCACCAATCGTTGAAAAGGTGACCATGCTGTTCATCATCGGCGGGGCGCTGATGGTGGTGCTGAAGCATTTCAATTATGATATACTCTCGCTGGTCACCGCTCTGGGGATTGGCTCACTGGCCATCGGTATGGCAGCCAAAGACACCCTGGCCCATGTCATCTCCGGCTTTACCCTGATGATCGATCGACCGTTCAGGATCGGGGACCGGATTCAGCTGGCTAGCGGCCAGGTGGGGGACGTGCAGGATATCGGACTGCGCTCCACCAAAATAAAAACCCTGGACAACCAGTTGCTGATCATTCCCAACTCGGACCTTTGTAATACCATACTGACCAACCAGGCCTTTCCCGATAACCGGATCAAAGGCCGGATCAATGTGGGAGTCAGCTACGGCAGTGACGCAGATCAGGTCAAGGAGCTGCTGGTACAGCTTGCCCTTGAGGTTGAGGACGTCTTGCAGGATCCTGTACCGGAAGCCTTCTTTGTCTCTTTTGGTGACAGTGCCCTGAATATGTCGCTCTTCTTCTGGGTCGAGGAGTACGCCAAACTGTTTGCCACCACTGACAAGATCAACTCAAAGATTCTTGCACGTTTCCGTGAACAGGGGATTGAGATTCCGTTCCCGATCAGAACCATTAAACTGAATCACGAACAAGGCACGCAAACCCCACAGTAAAGGGAGGAATAGGCCATGAAACCAGTTCGGCTCTGTGCAGCAGTTACCCTGTTGGCGCTGGTGCCGGTTTTCAGCTTCGCTGCTGAAGAAGCAGGCGGAGTTAAACCGGAAACCACCGCCCTGTATCAAAAGGCCAGGGATCAGGTTGGCAAATTGGGCAGTATGCCAGCGGCCAAATATGCCCCGGAAATAATTGAGCAGGCCACAGCCAACCTGGAAACGGCCCAACAGGGCCTGAAACAGGGAGACGACCGTGCCACCCGCCAGGCCTCTGAATTGGCGTCAATCCAGACCAAACTGGCCCTGGCCCTGACTGATGAGCGGATTGCCGCAGAAAAGACCGCAACAGCCCAAAAAGAGCTGACTCAGCTTGAACAACACCTGGCATCCATTCTGGCAGGGAAAGGGGAAAAACCATGAACCGCCTGATTCGTGCAGCAGTTATCTGCAGTCTGATTGCCAGTCTGACCGCCATTCTTCCCTTCTCTGCAACTGCAGCAGATGAACCGCTCCCGGCCTACCTGCAACAGGCCCAGAGTGCCGTTGCACAGGTCCTGTCCAGAGGGGTTGATCTGCCGGAACTGAACGACGATATCCTGATTGCGCAGAACTCCCTGCGCAATGCTGAAGCGGAATACAAGAAAAATCTGGGCTGGAGCGGCAAGCTCGATCAAAAGGCGGAGCCGACCGTCCGCTATCTTGCAGAAGTTGCCAGACTGCAGGCTTCAGTGTTGCTGGCCCGCATCGGCAAACAGGATCAGGACAAGGAAAAATCACGGCTTGACGGCCTGATCACGGTCACCAAGGCCAAGATCAAGATCTTTGACGATCTGGTGGTTCAGGTTAAGACCCTGAAAAAACAGGCTGCTGATCAGGCCAACCAGATCAACAGCCTGAACGCCAAGGTTGCCTCGTTAACAGCAGAGCTGTCAGCCAAAGGTTCGGTCATCACCAGCTCTGATCAGAAAACCGGCGAACTGCTCAAGGCGCTGGATGAGCAGAAAAAAGCCACCGCTTCTTCTGAGCAGCGGGTGGCAGCCCTGACCCAGGAGCTGGAAGGGTTGAAGCAACAGACCGCACAACTGCAGGCAACCGGTGAACAGCTGGCTGCTGAAAAGCGGATCAAGGCGTTTGAAGCAGAGGCAGGCAAGCTGGGCGGCATTGTCAAGACAACTGCAGCAGGGTTAAGCGTTACCTTCCCCCGCGCTCAGATGTTAAAGACAACCGGCAAGAGCACCACCCTGACCCCTGCTGGCACCAGCACAATTACCAGGCTGGCAGACCTGCTTAAAACCTATCCTGAATACCGGATCAAACTGCGGGTACACGGCTTTGGCCAGCCCAGCCGCCACGAAGATGCAGCAGCCACTGACCAGATGGCCCGCTTCATCCGTGAAGGGTTGTTGAACAAAGGCAAACTTGAACAGGCAACCGTTGAGGCGTTGGGAGTAGGATCTGCAGAGCCGGCCTTTCCCAAAAATAACGTGGAAGGTAATCGCCGCGTTGAAATCATCTTTGTGAAGAAATAAAGGACTGACATGCCCAGCAGAATCGAAATAGCCCTTAAAGACAGTGTCCGCGATTCCCGCGGTGAGCGGATCAAGCGCGAGATTGAACATTTTCTGCATCTGAAAGTGAAGCAGGTGCGTACCCTTGATGTCTTTACCGTGGATGCAGAGCTGTCCCGGACCGAGCTGGAGGCAGCGGCTTCCGGCCCGTTCTGCGATCCGGTCATCCAGAGCTACAGTATTGACCTGCCCCAGGCGGTCGGCTTTGACTGGGCCGTAGAGGTTGGTTTCCGCCCCGGCGTGACCGACAACGTGGGCCGGACAGCCGGTGAAGCGGTTTCCTACCTGATCCAGCGTCCTCTTGCAGAGAGCGAGGCGGTCTACTCTTCAATCCAGTACCTGCTCTCAGGTGATCTGAGCGGTGAACAGGTGGAGAATATCGCCACCGGCCTGCTGTGCAACACACTGATCCAGCGCTACAGCATCATGTCTGCGGCTGATTTCATGGCCAAACGCGGCTTCCCGGTAGCGGTTCCCAAGGTCACCGGCGCAACCAAAGGTCAGGTGCGGGAGATTGACCTGGAGGTCTCCGATGAGGAACTGCTGCGGATCAGCAAGGATGGCGTGCTGGCCCTGACCCTGGAAGAGATGAAGATCATCCAGGCCCACTACCGTGATCCTCAGGTGCTTGCGGAGCGTTCAAAACAGGGACTGGGCAGCAAGCCGACCGATGTGGAGCTGGAGTGCCTGGCCCAGACCTGGTCAGAACACTGCAAGCACAAGATCTTTGCCGGCACCGTGCAGTACGAAGATGAAAACGGGAACAAGCAGGAGATCAAGTCGCTCTTTAAATCCTACATCCAGCGGGTCACCAAAGAGGTGCGCCAGAACATGGGAGACAAGGATTTCTGCCTCTCGGTCTTCAAGGACAACGCCGGAGTGATCACCTTTGATGACAACAACTCACTGGTATTTAAGGTAGAGACCCACAACTCCCCTTCTGCCCTTGATCCCTACGGCGGGGCGCTGACCGGTATTGTGGGGGTTAACCGCGATCCGTTCGGTACTGGTCAGGGTTCCAAGCTGATCTTTAACACCGATGTGTTCTGTTTTGCTGACCCGTTCTATGATAAGCCACTGCCGTCACGCCTGCTGCATCCCCGCCGGATCTTTGAAGGGGTGGTGGAAGGGGTGGAGCATGGCGGCAACAAGTCCGGCATCCCTACGGTTAACGGCTCAATCGTGTTTGATGAGCGCTTTGCCGGTAAGCCGCTGGTGTTCTGCGGCACCGCAGGGATGATGCCTGCACGGGTGAACGGAATTCCAGGCCATGAGAAGAGCATCAAGCCGGGGGACCTGATCGTAATGGCTGGTGGACGGATCGGCAAGGATGGCATCCACGGCGCCACCTTCTCCTCCGAAGAACTGAATGAAAATTCACCGGTTACCGCCGTACAGATCGGCGACCCGATCACCCAGAAACGGATGTTCGACTTCCTGATCAGGGCCAGAGACAAAGGGCTGTACCGTTTTATCACTGATAACGGCGCAGGGGGCCTCTCCTCCTCCATCGGTGAGATGGCGGGCGAGTGCAACGGCTGTCGGATGGACCTGGCCAAGGCACCACTCAAGTATCCCGGCCTTAATCCCTGGGAGATCCTGATCTCCGAGGCCCAAGAGCGGATGTCCATGGCAGTTCCGCCGGAAAAGCTGGACGAATTCATGGCCATGTCCAAACGATTTGGGGTGGAATCAACCGTGCTGGGTGAGTTCACGGACAGCGGCACCTTCCATATCCAGTACGGCGAAGCAACCGTGGCCTGGCTGCCGATGGAGTTCATGCACGAAGGCCTGCCGCCAATGCAGATTCCGGCCAAGTGGCAGCCACCGGTTAACCCTGAAGCACCGACACAGCACAAGGATGACTGGACCGCAGACCTGCTGGGGCTGCTGGGGCAGCTCAACATCTGTTCCAAGGAATCGGTGGTACGACGTTACGACCATGAGGTGCAGGGCGGTTCCGTGGTCAAGCCGTTCACCGGCGTGACCAATGACGGTCCGTCTGATGCTGCGGTAGTCCGGCCAATTCTTGACTCCTACAAAGGTGTGGTGGTCTCCCACGGCATCTGCCCCCGTTATTCTGATATTGATGCCTACCATATGGCTGCCAATGCCCTTGATGAGGCGCTGCGCAACTATGTGGCGGTTGGCGGTAATCCTGATCACTGGGCCGGTCTGGACAACTTCTGCTGGTGTGATCCTGTCCTGTCAGAAAAAACCCCGGATGGCCCCTACAAGATGGCCCAGCTGGTGCGGGCCAACCAGGCACTGCTGGACCTGTGCGTACCGATCAACCTGCCGCTTGTATCCGGCAAGGATTCAATGAAGAATGATTTCTACGACGGTACCACCAAGATCTCGATCCCGCCAACCCTGCTGTTCTCGGTGATCGGCACGATTCCTGATATACGCAACGCCGTGACCATGGACTTCAAGCGAGCTGGAGACATCATCTGCCTGCTGGGTGAAACCAAAGACGAGCTGGGCGGTTCCGAATATCTGGCCATGCAGGGCTATACCGGCAACAAAGTGCCCAAGGTGAATATTAGCACTGCCCTGGCCCGCTACAAGGCACTGCACAGGGCCATTATGAGCGGACTGGTGGCATCCTGCCATGACCTGTCAGACGGTGGTCTGGCAGTGGCCCTGGCTGAATCAGCCTTCTCCGGCGGCTTTGGCTGTCGGGTAGATCTGACTAACGTCCGCTTTGAAGGGGATAGCCGTTACCGTACTGATGAACTGCTGTTGTTCTCGGAATCAGCCTCCCGTCTGCTGGTAACGGTCCATCCGGCCCAGTGGGCAGCCTTTGAAGAGGCGATGGCCAATACCGGCTTCAGTCAGATCGGACAGGTAGCAGATACTGAGATGGTCAGCATTGCCGGACTGGAAGGCAAGACCGTGCTGCAGAGCAGCCTGGAACAACTGAAAGAAGCCTGGCAGGCAACGCTGCGCGAGCTATGATCGGGCCACTGTCAGACATAAGCGCAGCCCATCAGGATTCATTCTACAGGCAACTGCTTGAGAACATTCATGATGGCGTGTACTTTGTTGACATGAACCGGATCATCACCTTCTGGAACAGGGGTGCGGAACGGATTACCGGCTTTACTGCGGAAGAGGTTGTTGGGTCCGGATGCCGGGACAACATTCTGGTCCATGTTGATGCAGAGGGCAATGAACTGTGCAGCTCTGCCTGCCCGCTACTGCTGTCTGCAACCGGCGATATGCCGGGTAGTGCAGATGTCTACCTGCACCACAAGGATGGTCACCGTGTGGCGGTCTCGGTTCAGGCCTCACCGGTTAAGGACGGGGACGGCACGGTTATCGGCGCAATTGAGAGCTTCAGGGAAACCTCCGCCCCCCCCTTTGAAAGCCTGGAGTTTGAAGAGTTGCAACGTCTGGCCCTGCTTGACCCGCTGACAGAGACAGCCAACCGGCGCTACCTGGAGATGAAACTGCAGGCGGATCTGGATAAATTTCAACGTTACGGCATCGGCGTCGGCGTCATCTTTGCCGACATCGATCATTTCAAGACCTTTAACGACACCTACGGCCATGGACTTGGCGATGATATCCTGCGCGTAGTTGCCCGGACCCTGCAGGGTAATGTGCGCAGCAGCGACCTTGCCGGACGCTGGGGTGGCGAAGAATTCCTGATTGTCGTACCCCACGCCGATGCTGCACGGCTTGCCCGGCTGGCGGAAAAGCTGCGCAGACTGGTTGAAAGCTGTTTTGTCATGCACCAGGAACAGCGGGTAACGACAACCATCAGCATGGGAGCTGCTGTCGCACATCAGGGAGATACCCTGGAAAGCCTGCTGGAACGGGCTGACCAGATGTTGTACAAGGCAAAACGGGCAGGACGGAACTGTATTATGACCGACCAGCAAGTAACTGGTTCGGATGAACAGACAAAGGAAAACGCTGCATGACACCGATACGAGCGCTGGTCATTACCGGCAATGGCACCAACTGCGAGACAGAGGCAGCCCACGCCTGTCGTCTGGGAGGCTTTGATGAGGCGGTCATCGCCCATATCGCCGAGATACTCTCCGGCCAGATCCGGCTGGACGACTTCCATTTTTTGAACCTGACCGGCGGTTTTCTGGACGGCGACGACCTGGGCAGCGCCAAGGCCCAGGCCAACCGCCTGAAAAATGCCTCAGTCAGTGGCAGCGGTGAGAAGCTGGTGGAACAGTTCACCCGTTTTATCAATGCCGGCAAGCTGGTACTGGGGGTCTGCAACGGCTTTCAGTTGATGGTCAAGATGGGGATGCTGCCGGCCCTGGACGGCAACAATCTGGACCAGACCGTGACCCTCTGTCACAACGACTGCGGCCGTTTCCAGGACCGCTGGTGCTATCTGAAGGCCGATCCGGCCTCACCCTGCGTCTTTACCAAAGGGATTGAAAAAGGGATCTACCTGCCGGTACGCCACGGTGAAGGAAAATTCCTGACCGATACCCCCCAGACCCTGGAGCGGATTGAGGCCGGTCACCTGGCGGTGCTCAAGTACAGTGAGGCCGGCTACGCTGAGCCCACCATGGAATTCCCTGCCAACCCCAACGGCTCCACCAACGCCATTGCCGGGCTGTGTGACCCCACCGGCCGCCTGATGGGGCTGATGCCCCACCCGGAGGCCTTTGTCCACTATACCCAGCATCCCCGCTGGACCCGCGAGCAGTTGCCGGAAGACGGTGACGGCCTGATCCTGTACAAAAATGCTGCCGACTTTGTGAGGAAAAACCTGCTATGAAACTCTTCCGCCCTGAAGAAGAATGTGGCGTATTCGGCATCTATGGCCACCCTGAAGCAGCCAACCTGACCTATCTGGGGCTGTACGCCCTGCAGCATCGCGGCCAGGAAAGCTGCGGTATTGTCTCCTCCGATGGTACCGGTCTCCATGCCCACAAACGGATGGGACTGGTGGCCGATGTATTCGGTAATCAGAAGGTGTTTGAAAAGCTACCGGGCAAGGCAGCCATCGGCCATGTGCGCTACTCCACGGCCGGGGCCTCGGTGGAGAAGAACGTCCAGCCGATCATGGTGGATTACTCCCGCGGCTCTATCGCCGTGGCCCACAACGGCAACCTGGTCAACGCCAACCTGCTCAAGGCGGAACTTGAGGCCTACGGTTCCATCTTCCAGACCACCATGGACACCGAGATCATCATCCATCTGCTGGCCATTTCCCGTACCCACTCGCTGGTTGAGCGGATCGGTGATGCCCTGAACCGGGTCAAAGGGGCCTATTGCCTGCTGTTCCTGACCGAGTCCCGCATGATCGCCGTACGTGATCCCCACGGTTTCCGCCCCTTGTGTCTGGGCAAACTGGGAGACGGCTGGGTAGTCGCTTCCGAAAGCTGCGCCCTGGATCTGATCGAGGCCACCTTTGTACGGGAAGTAGAGCCGGGTGAGATGCTGATCTTTACCAAGGATGGCCAGATGCAGTCGCTGTTCCCGTTCAAGAAGATCGAACCGACCCCCTGCATCTTTGAATTTGTCTACTTTGCCCGTCCGGACTCCAACATCTTCGGCAAGAACGTCTATCAGGTCCGTAAGGAACTGGGGCGGCAACTGGCCCGTGAATATCAGGTGGATGCCGACGTGGTGATCGCGGTGCCGGACTCCGGCGTACCGGCAGCCATGGGCTATGCCGAGCAGGCCGGCATCCCCTTTGAACTGGGCTTGATCCGCAACCACTATGTGGGCCGTACCTTCATCGAGCCGGCCCAGTCAATCCGCCACTTCGGGGTCAAGATCAAGCTGAACCCGGTGCGTGAACTGCTGGAAGGCAAACGGGTGGTGGTCATCGACGACTCGATCGTACGGGGTACCACCTCCCGCAAGATCGTCAAGATGGTACGCAATGCCGGGGCAAAAGAGGTGCATATGCGGATCTCCTCACCCCCCACCAGCTACCCCTGCTTCTACGGGATCGATACCCCCAACCGCAAGGAACTGATCTCCTCCTCCCACACCCTGGACGAGATCCGGCGCTACATCACCGCCGACACCCTGGGCTACCTGTCAGAGGAAGGACTGGTAAAGGCCACCGGCCTCAAGCACAGCTTCTGTACCGCCTGTTTTACCGGCGAGTACCCGATCAACTTCCCGATGCCGTCACAGATTCCCCAAATGGGATTATTTTCCAAAGACGAGGAGTATATTGAGCAATGACTGACCGCGAAAAGCTGAAGCAGATCATCCTGGAGCTGTCCTACGAAAAACGTCTGGTAACCCTGGCTTCCGGCCGCCAGAGCGACTTTTACTTTGATGGTAAGCAGACCACCCTGCATAGCGAAGGCGGCCTGCTGGTGGGCAAACTGTTCTACGAGGCGATCAAGGATGTACCGGGCGTACAGGCCGTGGGAGGCATTACCCTGGGTGCCGATCCGATCGCCACCGCCACCTCCATCGCCGCCTGCCTGGACGGCAAGCCGCTGCACGCCTTTATCATCCGCAAGGAACCCAAGGGGCACGGCACCGGCCAGTGGCTGGAAGGACGCAAGAATCTGCCCCCCGGCACCAAAGTCGTGATTGTTGAGGATGTGGTCACCACCGGCGGTTCCTCCATGAAGGCGGTCAACCGCGCCAAGGAGGAAGGGCTGGACGTGCTGGGGATCGTCTCGCTGGTGGACCGCGAAGAAGGCGGCCGCGAGAACATTGAAGCTGAAGGCTACTGGCTGAAGGCGATCTTTACCAAATCACAATTAGTCGGTGAATGAGCTCAAAGCAACGACTTGATAAACTGATGGTTGAACGAGGCCTGGCCCCTTCCCGCGAGAAGGCCCAGGCCTTGATCATGGCCGGACAGGTGGTGGTGGGGGACCATGCCGCCCAAAAGGCCGGGCAACAGGTAACAGATGAGGTTGAGATCAGGATCAAGGGAGAGCTGCTGCCCTATGTCAGTCGCGGAGGGCTGAAGCTGGCGCAAGGTCTGGATGCCTTTGAAATTGATCCGGCAGGGCGTATCGCCATTGACGTGGGCGCCTCCACCGGCGGCTTTACCGACTGTCTGCTGCAGCGGGGGGCCAGCCGGGTCTATGCGGTGGATGTGGGCTATGGTCAACTGGCCTGGAAACTCCGTGAGGATGCACGGGTGGTGGTGATGGAAAAGACCAACATCCGGCACCTGCAGCCGGAATCCCTTGAACCGCTGCCGGATCTGGCAGTAATCGATGCTTCGTTCATCTCCCTCAACCTGGTGCTGCCCCCTACCCTCGCATTGCTGAAACGGCCGGCCGAGGTGGTGGCGTTGGTCAAACCTCAATTTGAGGTCGGCAAAGGTGCTGTTGGCAAAGGCGGCATTGTACGGGACCCCAAACTGCACGAAGAGGTGCTGGCCGGCATGGAACGCCTTGCTGCTGAACTGGGAGCTGAACTGCTTGGAATCTGCGACTCACCGATTACCGGCGCTGACGGCAACCGTGAGTTTCTGATGGGATTGCGCATGACAGGAGAAACAGCATGAGTGACTGCATCTTTTGCAAGATCATCGCCGGAGAGATCCCGGCCAGGAAGGTCTTTGAGGATGACCTGGTGGTGGTGATTGAGGATATCGCCCCCAAGGCTCCGCTGCATCTGCTGCTGATGCCGAAACGGCACTTCAGTAACTGCCTGGATATGACAGAGCAGGATGAGGCCGTTGTCGGGCATCTCTTCCGCGTAGCCGGTCAACTGGCCCGCGAGCGGGGGCTGTCCGAAGGCGGTTTCCGCCTGGTGCAGAACAACGGTGCCGATGCCGGACAGACGGTATTCCACCTGCATATCCACCTGTTGGCAGGGCGAGAGCTGCAATGGCCTCCGGGCTAGCATGGTGATGGTCACTTTTCGCCCTGAGCGCATCACGTCTCGCAATGACGTGTGCGACGTACCGAGGTGTACGCCTCCGCACCATTGCTTGCGTGCCGCACTCAGGAACGAGAAAATCCTCATCACCGCTGATACAGTGAAAGTGAGAGGCGTGTGAAAGCGACTCCAGCCGGAAAACCGAAGAATAATGAGGTTCCCAACAAACTCTGCGCCCGCTGCAGGAGAAGTTGCAAGCAGCCGGCCTCTGCCGTGATCGCCTCCTGCCCGCGCTACTACCCGCTGCACAAAAAACAGCAGATAGTCAAGGAGTGGAAGCAGCAGGAGCTGTTCGGCGATGCCTGATACAACGAGGCGGCCGAAGGCAGCTCCGCTCATCGATACCAAGCGTTGCTCCGGTTGCGGCCGCTGCGTGGCGGCCTGCCCGGAACGGATCATCACCCTGGAAACCGTACACCACCGCAAACATGCCGTCATCACCGAGCCGCATCGCTGCACCACCTGTGGCGGCTGCATCACGGCCTGCCCGCTTGAGGCGATCTCCAGTTCTCCTTTTTGACCTTGATTTCCCTACTGATGATGTGATAAAAGGTAATGCTTTTTAATTCACACGCCCCAGGCAAAACCGGCGGTGTCCCTTTTGTGACGTGCAGGGATTATACGGGGCGGAGGAAAAACCAAAGGAGAACAGTATGTCAAGTATCAGCATGAAGGAACTGCTGGAGGCCGGCGTCCATTTCGGCCACCAGACCAAGCGTTGGAACCCCAAAATGAAGCCCTACATCTTCGGGGCACGTAACGGCATCTACATCATCGACCTGCAGAAGACCGTCCGCTACTTCAAGTCCGCTTACAACTTTGTCAAGGAATCTGCCGAGCAGGGCAACACCGTGCTGTTTGTCGGCACCAAGAAGCAGGCCCAGGATTCCGTTGCCGAAGAGGCTACCCGTTGTGGCCAGTACTACGTCAACCAGCGCTGGCTGGGTGGCATGCTGACCAACTTCTCCACCGTCAAGCAGAGCATTGAGCGGCTGAAGAAGCTGGATGCCATGTTTGAGGACGGCACCATTGAGGCCTACACCAAGAAGGAAGCGCTCAAGATGGACAAGGAGCGGGAGAAGCTGGAAAAAGTACTGGGCGGCATCAAAAACATGAACAAACTGCCCGGCATGATGTTCGTGATTGACCCCAAGAATGAGGAAATCGCCGTTCAGGAAGCCAAGAAGCTGGGCATTCCGGTGGTGGCAATTGTCGATACCAACTGTGACCCCGACATGATTGACCATGTCATCCCCGGTAACGATGACGCTATCCGCGCCATCCGCCTGCTGACCGCCAAGATTGCCGATGCCGTACAGGAAGGTGCCGACGCACGCAATGTTGTCCTGCAGAGCGGCGCTGAAGGCGCTGACGATCTGGAAGAGGCCCTTGCCGACGAGGTTGCCTGCGAGGCATCAGCTGACTAGTTTTACTGGTTGCACCACTTACGGAAAAGATTACTAACGACCACGCGGATGTGGTCCGGAGGATAGAAACAATGGCTATTACCGCAGCACAGATCAATGAACTGAGAAAAGCCACCGGCGCCGGGATGCTGGATTGCAAGAAGGCCCTGGAAGAGGTTGAAGGCGATATGGAGCAGGCGGTTGACTACCTGCGCAAGAAGGGCCTGGCAGCAGCCTCCAAGAAGGCCGGCCGCGCCGCAACCGAAGGTATGGTTGCAGCCGCTGTGACCGCTAACGGCAATGCCGGTGTGCTGGTTGAGATCAACAGCGAGACCGACTTTGTTGCCAAGAACGACAAGTTCCAGGACTTTGTCAAGCAGGTAGCGGACCATGTCCTGCAGAAAAATCCTGCCAACATTGAAGAACTGATGGCACAGCCGTTTGCCGGTGACGCCTCCAAGACCGTACAGACCCTGCTGAACGAGGCGATTGCCGTGATCGGCGAAAACATGCAGATCCGTCGTTTTGTCAGCTTTAGCACTGACGGCGGCGCAGTTGGCAGCTATATCCATGCCGGCGGCAAGATCGGCGTACTGGTTGAAGCCACCTGTGACAAGGCAGATGTCTGCAGCAGCGAGGCCTTTGCCACCGTACTGAAGGATGTGGCCATGCATACCGCAGCAGCCTCTCCCCAGTTCCTCTGCCGTGAAGATGTCTCCGCTGATGTTCTCGAGCGCGAGAAAGAGATCTATCGCGCCAAGGCACGGGAGACCGGCAAGCCTGACAACATCATCGAAAAGATCATCGGTGGTCAGGTCAACAAGTTCTACGGCGACATCTGTCTGCTGGAGCAGGTCTACGTCAAGGATACCGACAAGACCGTACAGCAGTATATCGATGCCAGCGCCAAACAACTGGGCTGCTCAATCACCCTGAAGCGCTTTGCCAAGTTCGTGTTGGGCGAAGGGCTTGAAAAGAAGGAATCGGACTTTGCCGCCGAGGTGGCGGCAGCGGCCGGACTGAAATAAGACTGAAAGCGCCGGCCTTCACAGCCGGCGTTTTCGTATCAACCATTCCAACTCCCGATCAGGGAAAACAGTCAGCCGGCACATCGAATGGTCTGTACCGGCTGAAGCCAGGAGGAAGCATGCCACGCAAATCCTTCAAACGGGTACTACTGAAACTTTCAGGAGAATCGCTGGCCGGAGATCAGGGCTACGGCATTGACCCCTCTACCATCAATACTATTGCTGCCGAGATCAAAGAGGTTGTCGGGGACGGGGTTGAACTGGCACTGGTGATCGGCGGCGGTAATATCTTCCGTGGTCTGGCCGCTTCTTCAAAGGGGATGGACCGGGCCAGCGCCGATTATATGGGCATGCTGGCCACCGTGATCAACTCACTGGCCATGCAGGACGCCCTGGAAAAGATCGGGGTCTCTACCCGCGTGCAATCAGCCATAGCGATGCAGGAAGTTGCAGAGCCGTACATCCGCCGCAAGGCGGTCCGTCACCTGGAAAAGGGACGGGTGGTGATCTTCGGTGCCGGCACCGGCAATCCCTACTTTACCACTGACACCGCCGCCAGTCTGCGGGCGATGGAAATCAATGCCCAGGTCATCCTGAAAGGGACCAAGGTGGACGGGGTCTATACCGCCGATCCGAAAAAGGATCCCACGGCAACCCGCTATAACGAACTGTCCTACATTGAAGTGCTGCAAAAGGGGCTGCAGGTAATGGATGCCACCGCCACCTCGCTCTGTATGGACAACAACCTGCCAATCATTGTATTTGATCTGACGACGCCGGGTAACATCAAGCGGGTTATCAGCGGTGAAGCCATCGGAACCATCGTACAAGGAGAGTGACCATGTACAAATCAGTCATAACAGAGATGAAAGCCCACATGGAAAAGTCGGTTGAGGATCTGCGCAAGGAATATCAGCGCATCCGCACCGGCCGTGCCAGCACCTCGCTGCTGGATGAAGTCAAGGTAGATTACTACGGCAACCCCTCGTCCCTGTCCCAGGTAGCTACCCTGGCAGTACCGGAGCCGCGGACCATCACCATCACCCCCTGGGAATCCAAGATGATCGGCCCGATCGAGAAGGCGATCCTGAATGCCAACCTGGGCCTGACCCCCGGCAATGACGGCAAACTGATCCGCCTGAACCTGCCGCCTCTGACGGAAGAACGCCGTAAAGAGATCGTCAAAGGGATGAAAAAGATGGATGAAGACCACAAGGTCGCCGTCCGCAACATCCGCCGCAAGGCGATTGACGACCTGAAAAAGATGGAAAAAGACAAATCCATCACTGAAGACGAACTGAAGAAGGCTGAAAAAGAGGTCCAGACCGTTACTGATAGCATCATTGCGAAGTTGGACGAAATTCTGGCCCACAAAGAAAAAGAGGTTATGGAAGTCTGATATGACCGGGCTGGATCCGACAAAAATGCCCCGTCATCTGGCCATCATCATGGATGGCAACGGACGCTGGGCTGAACAACGGATGCTGAAGCGGATCGTCGGCCACCAGCGTGGTGCAGAGACCGTTCAGATGGTGGTTGATCAGGCCTCCGGCCTGGGGATCAGCTACCTGACCCTGTTTGCCTTCTCCTCTGAGAACTGGTCCCGCCCCAAGCTCGAGGTACGGGCCTTGATGGCGCTGTTGAAAAAGTACATCCGCAACGAACTGCGCCGGATGCTGAAAAACAACATCCGCTTCAATGTAATCGGCAACCGTGCCGATCTGCCTTCCGAGGTCAATGAGATCCTGGATGATGCCTTGCGGCAGACCGCATCCAATACCGGCATGGTACTGACCCTGGCCCTTTCCTACGGAGGCCGCCAGGAGATCGCCCGCGCTGCGGCCCGGATTGCGCAGCAGGTGCAGGATGGCAAGCTGCAGCCGTCCCAGATTACCGAAGCAGTTTTCAGTCAGTACCTGGACACGGCCGGACTACCTGACCCGGACCTGTTGATCCGAACCAGCGGCGAAATGAGGATCAGCAACTTTCTGCTCTGGCAGTTGGCCTATGCAGAGCTCTATTTCACCGACATCAACTGGCCTGACCTGACCATTAACGCGCTGCACGCTGCGCTGGCCGATTTCCAGGCCCGTGAACGCCGCTTTGGCAAGACCAGCGCACAGTTAAACCAAAGGAGCTGACCATACAACGTCTGCTGACTGCATTGATCCTGCTGCCGCTGGTACTGGCGACCATCATCAAAGGTGCTCCGTGGCTGTTCGCCCTGATGTTGTCCCTGTTCTGCCTGATCGCCATGCTGGAGTTTTTCGGTATGGCCCTGCCCAACCGGAAGGCCGAACTCTACCCCTTTGCCCTGCTGGGTGCGATCGCCCTGGCAACCCCGCTGCTGGGTGACGGGCGCTTCTTTATCATGTCCCTTGCGGTTGCCTTTCTGCTGGGCGGCTTTCACTTTCTGTTCAGGCTGCAGGATATCAAAACCGTGGCACAGGAACTGTCTCTGGTCATGACCGCCTTCCTGTATATCCCGTTTCTGATGGCCCATCTGCTGATGATCCGCCTGCTGCCCCAGGGGGTCAACTGGCTGCTGCTGATCATGTTGATCGTCATGACCAACGACTCCACGGCCTACTACGTCGGCAGTGCCTTTGGCAAACACCGGCTGTATCAGGCAGTCAGCCCAAAGAAGAGCATTGAAGGGGCGCTGGGCGGTCTGCTGGGCAGCCTGGGTGGCACCCTGCTGGCAAAGTTCACCTTTTTCCCGCAGCTCAGCCTTGCAGATGCCGTCATCACCGCCCTGGTGATCGGCATTATCGGCCAGCTCGGCGACCTGTTCGAGTCTCTGCTGAAGCGCAGCTTCGGGGTCAAGGATTCCGGCAGCATCTTCCCCGGTCACGGCGGTGTGCTGGACCGGATGGACAGCATCATCTTTGCTGCGCCGGTCACCTACTACTACGCGGTTTACCTCTTCGGGAGGTTTTAAACATGAAACAGATTGGCATTCTCGGCTCAACCGGTTCCATCGGTGTCAGCACCCTGGAGATCGTCGCTGCCCACCCTGACAAATTCAGGGTACTCTCGCTCTCCGGCGCAAAAAATCTTGATCTGCTGGCACGTCAGATCCGTCAGTTCAGACCCAGACTGGCTGCCGTTGCCGATCCTGCCGATATCCCCCGCCTGAAGGAGCTGCTGAGCGGTGTCGAGGTGGAGCTGACAGGAGGCGTTGAGGGACTTTGCGCAGCGGCCACGGCACCGGGCGTACAGATGGTGGTGGCTGCCATTGTGGGAGCTGCCGGCCTGGTACCCACTGCCGCAGCCATCCGGGCCGGTATTGATGTTGCCCTGGCAAACAAGGAGACCCTGGTGACTGCCGGCCACCTCTTCATGGAGCTGGTGGAGCGCCACAAGGTCAAACTCTACCCGGTTGACAGCGAACACAGCGCCATCTTCCAGTCCATTGAAGGGCATCGCAGCCAGGATATCACCAAGATCATCCTGACCGCCTCCGGCGGGCCGTTCCGCGAGACCCCGCTGGAAAAGCTGCAAAGCGTCACCATTCAGGATGCCCTCAACCACCCCAACTGGAGCATGGGCCGCAAGATCACCATTGATTCAGCCACCATGATGAACAAGGGGCTGGAGGTGATCGAGGCACGCTGGCTGTTCGACGCCCCTGCGGAAAAGATCAGCGTCAACATCCATCCCCAGAGCATCATCCACTCCATGGTGGAGTATATTGACGGCTGCGTGATCGCCCAGCTGGGCACCCCGGACATGAAGGCACCGATCGCCTACGCCCTCTCCTACCCGGAGCGGGTCAGCACCGGCGTCAAGCCGCTTGACCTGACCGAGCTTTCCGGCCTGACCTTCTCCAAGCCGGACCTGGAGCGTTTTCCCTGCCTCGGCCTGGCCTACCGGGCCCTGGGTGAGGGTGAGAGCATGCCGGCCGTGATGAATGCCGCCAATGAAGTTGCCGTGGAGGCCTTCCTGGATGGCCGGATCTCCTACCTGCAGATTGCAGCCTTGATTGAGAAAACCATGGATGCCCATCAGGCCCACCGCCTCGGCTCCATCGAAGAGGTGCTGGAGGCCGACCGCTGGGGTCGGGCAACGGCACGGGATATCTGCAACACGCTTCAGACAGGCAGGTGCCTATGATCGTCGTAAACTTTATTATCGTCCTCGGTATTTTGATCTTTGTCCACGAACTCGGCCATTTCCTGGTGGCAAAATGGATGGGGGTCAAGGTGGAGAAATTCTCGCTCGGCTTCGGTCCCAAGCTGTTCGGCCGCCAGATCGGTGAAACCGAGTATCTGATCTCGGCCTTCCCGCTGGGGGGCTACGTCAAGATGTTCGGTGAAGGCGGCTTCAGCGAGATCGAGATGATCGAACAGGAATATGAACGGGAGGCGCCCGGCTCAAAACCGGTTGAGGCCTACAAACTGACGCCGGCCGACGAGGCCCGTTCCTTTGCCCACAAGAGCATCCCGCAGCGGATGGCAATCGTCTTTGCCGGGCCGTTCTTCAACATGGTCTTTGCCTGGCTGCTGCTGATCGTGCTGTACATGACCGGCATGCCGATCCTGAAGGCAACGGTGGGCGAGGTCTTCCCCAACCGGCCGGCAGCCCTGGCAGGCATCCAAAAAGGGGATCTGATCACTGCCATCAATGGCCAGCGCATCATTCAGTGGGAGGATTTCTCGGCCCATATGGCAACCACAAGCGAGACGGTGACTCTCAACATTACCCGTAGCGGCAAACCGTTGACCGTTCAGCTGAAGCCGCAGGTTGGTGAAACCAAGAACCTGTTTGGCGAGGTCGTCAAAAAGCCGATCATCGGCGTCTCCCCGGCCTATGACTTTGCCACCGAGCGCTTCGGCCTGGTGGATGCCTTCAAGCTGGGCAACGCCAAGACCGTAGAGGTCACCAGACTGACCGTGCTGTCGCTGGTCAAGCTGTTTCAGGGGGTAGTGCCGTTGAACAGTCTGGGCGGGCCGATGATGATTGCCGACATGGCCAACAAGGCGGCCCAGACCGGCGGCGCCACCTTCTTCATGCTGCTGGCCGTGGTCTCGATCAACCTGGGCATTCTGAACCTGCTGCCGGTACCGGTACTGGATGGCGGGCACCTGATGTTCTACACCATTGAGGCGATCATTCGCCGCCCGGTACCCCAGAAGGTACGGGAATACGCCCAGCAGGCCGGTATGATCCTGCTGATCGGGATGATGGTGCTGGCCTTTTACAACGACATTATCCGCTACTTCTTCAGCGGCAAGGCATGATCTGTCTCTGTATTGAGACCGCCGCAGCCCGGGTCGGCATCGCCCTGACCAGTGACGGCAGGCTGCTGGCAGAATCGCTGCTGGATGCCCCCGGCGGCCGCCAGAATGCGCTGCTGATGCCGGAACTGCAGCGGCTGCTGGATCAGAACAACCTCACCACCAGCCGGATTGATCTGTTTGCCTGTGCAACCGGCCCCGGTTCATTTACCGGGGTCCGCACCGGCATTGCGGCCACCCAGGGGCTGGCACTGGCAGCAGGCAAGCCCTGCACCGCTGTCTCCACCCTGGCCATGCTGGCCATGAACCTGCCCCATGCCGCCTGGCCGGTCTGTCCCATGCTGGATGCCCGCAAGAACGAGGTCTATACCGGCCTCTACCGCACAGATGAGCACGCAACCCAACTCACCCAGGACTGCGTCACAGCCCCTGCCGATTTCTTGCAGCGACTCAACGGTCCCACCATCTTTGTCGGTGACGGCGCCCTGCGCTACCAGGCACTGATCCGCCAGATCATGGGGCAGAACGCCCTGTTTGCCCCGCTGTCTCACCACCTGATCCGCCCCTCTTCCGGCTGCCTGCTGGCGGAAGCGGCCCTGCAGAACGGCACCGCCGTCCCCCCAGAGCTGTTGCTGCCCACCTACCTGCGCCTTTCCGAAGCCGAATTGTCCCGCCAACAAAAAATTTAGCCAGACTATATACATTTACCAACAATAAAAAGCACTTGTAGTCAGCCTGAAGGCTGGTATAGTTGCGCGTATACATGCATCCCAGGGAGGGACCTATGAATATTCATGAGTACCAGGCCAAGGAGATCTTGAGTACCTACGGGATTCCGGTACCCCGCAACCGGGTGGCGCTGACCGCAGACCAGGTTGAGCGGGCCGCCAAGATGATGGGGGGCCACTGTGTGGTCAAGGCCCAGATCTATGCCGGCGGCAGGGGCAAGGCCGGCGGCGTCAAGCTGGTGCATCACCCGGAACAGGCCAGCGATGTTGCCAAGGAGCTGTTCGGCAAGCGTCTGGTCACCAAGCAGACCGGACCGGAGGGTCTGAAGGTGCGCCGGATTCTGGTGGAAGAAACCGTGGAGATCGCACGGGAGTTCTACCTCTCGATCACCCTTGACCGCGAGACTTCCCGCTACTGCCTGATCGCCTCGGCCGAAGGGGGGATGGATATTGAAGAGGTGGCCCAGAAATCCCCGGACAAGATCCATGTCCTGACCATTGACCCCTTCACCGGCTTGCGCACCTACCAGGCCCGCAAGATCGCCCTGGCCCTGGGGCTGTCCGGCGCCGTCTGTGAAGACTGCGTTGAGCTGATCCTGAACACCTACAAATGCTGCCTTGAAAAAGACTGTTCCCTGATCGAGATCAACCCGCTGGTGGTGACCCGGGCCGGCTGGCTTTTGGCCATGGATGCCAAGATCTCCTTTGATGACAACGCCGTCTATCGCCACCGCGAATACCCGGACATGATGGACTACTCCCAGCTTGACCCGCTGGAGATCACGGCCGGCAAGTACGACCTGGCCTACATCAAGCTGACCGGCAACATCGGCTGCATGGTCAATGGCGCCGGGCTGGCCATGGCCACCCTGGATGTGCTGAAGGAGTTCGGCGGCGAACCGGCCAACTTCCTGGATGTGGGGGGCGGCGCCACCCGCGAAAAGGTGGCCGAGGCGTTCAAGATCATCCTGCAGGACAGCGATGTCAAGGCGGTCTTCGTCAACATCTTCGGCGGCATCATGCGCTGCGACGTGATCGCCCAGGGGATTATCGAGGCAGCCAACGAAGTCCACTGTCCCCTGCCGATTGTGGTCAGGATGGACGGCAGCAATGTGGAAGACGGTAAAAAGCTGCTGCTTGAATCGGGCCTGAATGTGCAGATCGGTGACAACCTGGGCGACGGCGCAGCGAAGATCGTTGCCATGCTGGCCAAGGCGTAAGGGGGAGCGCAACCATGTCTATTCTGATCAATAAAGACTCAAAGATACTGGTCCAGGGGATCACCGGCAAGAGCGGCCTCTTCCACACCCAGCAGTGCCGCGCCTACGGCAGCCAGATTGTGGCGGGCGTCACCCCCGGCAAAGGCGGCATCCACATTGAAGGGATTCCGGTCTTTAACACCGTGGCAGAGGCGGTCCAGTACACCGGCGCCACCATCTCCATGATCTTTGTACCGCCGCCGGGCGCCGCCGATGCCATCCTGGAATCCTGCGAGGCCGGCCTGGAACTGGCGGTCTGCATCACCGAGGGAATTCCGGTGCGGGACATGGTGATTGCACGGGCGGTTCAGGCCCAGAGCAAGACCCTGCTGGTGGGCCCCAACTGCCCCGGCATCATCACCCCGGGCCAGTGCAAGCTGGGGATCATGCCGGGCTACATCCACACCCCCGGCAAGATCGGGGTGGTCTCCCGCTCCGGCACCCTGACCTACGAGGCGGTCAAGCAGCTGACCGACATCGGGCTGGGGCAGTCCACCTGTGTCGGCATTGGCGGTGACCCGATCATCGGCATGAAGTACATTGACGTGCTGAAGATGTTTAACGAAGACCCCGGCACCGAAGCGGTCTTCATGATCGGCGAGATCGGTGGCGGCGCTGAAGAAGAGGCCGCTTACTGGATCAAGGAAAACATGAAAAAGCCGGTGGCAGCCTTTATTGCCGGCAGCACCGCACCGCCGGGCAAACGGATGGGCCACGCCGGTGCCATCATCACCGGCGGCAAGGGCAAGGCCGAAGACAAAATCCGCACCCTGCAAGAATGCGGTGTCACGGTCTCCACCTCCCCCACCCGCATGGGTGAGGCCATGGCAGAGGCATTAAAGAGCTAGCCATTACCTGCTACTGCCATAACAACGCCCCGCTTCGGATAATCCGAGCGGGGCGTTGTCAGTAAAAAGGCGTTGCTAGCAGCGTTAATTTGCTCTATTTATCACCAAAGTTGCGGTAAATATGCTCTCAAATATAACCACTCAAAAGGAGGATACCTCACATGATGCGCAGACTTGTTGTTGTTTTCTCTTTCTTCACGCTGCTTCCAGCATCCTTTTTCCCCGTACCGATCCATGCCGGCACGATTCAACTCCCCCAAAGCGGACAAACAAAATGTTACGATGTGGCAGGGGCCGAGATTACCTGTACCGGTACCGGCCAGGATGGAGAGAAGAGGGTCGGTGTTGCCTCACCCGATCCCCGCTTCACGGACAACGGAAACGGCACGGTAACCGACAACCTGACCGGCCTGATCTGGCTCAAAAACGCCGATTGCTTTGGCAAACAAAGCTTACAGAACGCGCTCTCTTCAGCAAACAACCTGGCTTCAGGGCAGTGCGGTCTAAGTGACGGCTCTGTTGCCGGTAACTGGCGGCTGCCTAATATCAGTGAGCTGCAAAGCCTGGTTGACTACCAGAACAGCGACCCGGCCATTCCTGCAACCCACCCGTTCAGCACTGTTCAGAACTATTACTACTGGTCGTCCGACACCGACGTCAACAGCATAAAATTTGCCTGGTTTGTGAAGATGAGCGACGGTTCTTCATTCACCTATGGCAAATGGAACATCTTCCACGTCTGGCCCGTCCGTAACGCACTATAACAAATCCGCTTCACTGACATTCGGTGCAGCACCAACTGCCGCCTGGACGTAGAGGCACTCTTTTCCCCATACCCAGTCGGCAGCCCAAACGAAAATTCACTCAGATTCCGCCTCCGGGAGGTTTTTATCATGTTACGCCATATCGTTCCCTTACTTCTACTTATCTCGTTCCTGTTCCAGCCATTCTCACTGCAAAGCGCCCAGGCAGGCACTGTTCAGCTTTTCAAAACCGGACAAACTAAATGCTATGACCCATCCAGCAATACCTGGAATGAAATCTCCTGTTCGGGCACCGGTCAGGACGGCGACAAACAGGCCGGTGTTGCCTGGCCGTCCCCCCGCTTCAGCGACAACAATGACGGCACGGTAACCGACAACCTGACCGGTCTGATCTGGCTCAAAAACGCCAACTGCAAGGAGACCGTCGGCGGCATTGCCAAGACAGAAGGCAACCTGGTCTGGCAGGATGCCCTGACCTGGAGCAATAACCTGGCATCCGGTTTCTGCGGGCTGACCGATGGAACCGTGGCAGGAGACTGGCGGCTCCCCAACCCCAGAGAGCTGCTCAGTCTGGTAGACCGCCAGAACCGCTGGCCGTCCTTGCCGAGCGATCATCTCTTTACAGATGTGCAGGGTTTCAACTGGACTTCCAGCAGTTATAAACCGAATACAACCTATGCCATATTCGTCAACATAGATACCGGCACCGTCATCAACAACCCCAAAACAGCATACTCATCCCCGGCACGGCACTATGTCTGGCCGGTACGCGGCGGCCAGAGCTCCCTGAGCGCCTCTCCTGCCGTGCATGCCTTCGGCTCGCTGCCCGTTCTCAGCAGTTCCGCCCCGCAAACCGTTACGCTTGTCAATAACGGCGCGAGCGATATTGTTGTCAGCTCCATCAGCACTGCCGGAAGCGACAGCAGCATGTTCACGGTTGATACCGGCGACGGCACTGGTGGAACCTGCGGCACCACCCCGACCCTTGCACCGGCAGGAAGCTGCACCGTTACCGTTACTTTTAGCCCGACCAATACCGGCGCACGATCAAGCGCACTGCGAATCAGATCCAATGACGCCGCCTCTCCCAAGGACATCGGGCTTTCCGGCACAGGCGAAGGATACACCATCAGCACCTCTGTCATAGGCGGCAACGGCACCATTGACTGTCAATCTCCTGTTGCACCTGCTGCCAGTTCAAACTGCACGATCAGCCCCAGCGCGCACTATCATCTTGCAACATTTACGGACAACGGCGACGACAAACTGAGTTCGGTAACCAACAACAGCTACACCATCAACGCCGTCTCCACAGACCACGCCATCAGCGGCTCCTTTGCCGTAAACAGCTACACCGTCACTTTCGAGAGTAACGGCGGCGGTACGGTCAACAGCCAGACCGTGGTCTACAACACCACAGCCACGGAACCGGTTGCGCCGATCAAGACCGGTTCTACCTTTGACGGCTGGTTCAGCGACAGCGGGCTGACCACGCCATTCAACTTTGCCACACCGGTTACCGCCGACATCACGCTCTATGCCAAATGGATAATCAACAGCTACACGGTCTCTTTCGAGAGTAACGAAGGCAGCGCGGTCAGCAGCCAGACCGTAAACTACAACGCCACAGCCACGGAGCCGGCTGCGCCGACCAGAACCGGCTACACCTTTGGCGGATGGTTCAGTGACAGCGGTCTGACCGCGGCATTCAACTTTGCCACACCGGTCACCGCCGACATCACGCTCTACGCCAAATGGACAATCAACAGCTATACGGTCACTTTCGATAGCAACGGCGGCGGCACGGTCAGCAGCCAGACCGTGGTCTACAACACCTCAGCCACGGAACCGGTTACGCCAACCAAGACCGGCTCTACCTTTGGCGGCTGGTTCAGTGACAGCGGTCTGACCGCGGTATTCAACTTTGCCACACCGGTCACCGCCGACATCACGCTCTACGCCAAATGGATCAGCGGCAGTTATACTGCTCCCAAAGCCAAGGTGGCATCAACAGACTACACCGGAGCCCAGGCAGCCTATAGCGCTGCAGGCACAACAAGCGGTTCCGTCATAAAACTGCTTGAAGGGACATTAGTTGAAAACTTCACTGCAGACAGAAATATCACCGTGACCCTGGATGGCGGTTACAACACCTTGTACGAAGGGATTCAGTCCGAAACCACCATAAACGGCGTGGTCACTCTGAAAAGCGGCACCACCATAATCGCCCAACTGAGGATTAAATAAGATTTGATGCCCCGCCCCGCTGCGGCCTGCCCGGCGGGGCGACATCATCAGCGCCTCAGGGCGTAAACAGCGGGCTAACGTTTCTATTTCTCTGTAGCCGTCGGGTTTTATCTGGACACCCCAACGCTAATGCGCTACATACAAGCCATATCATACAGACAGGAACCGCAGATGCCGCACCGGAGCTACGACATAGCCCTTGCGCAGAAACACTCAAACCCGCCCCAAAGGCGGGTTTTTCGTTTTTTCAGGGTGTAAAGAAATTTTACACTTTTCACGTAACAGCCAGTAACAACTTGGTATTTATAGACGCAAACACCCAGCAAAGGAACCCGGCATGAACGACAACAACCACTCGCGGGAAGACCACTTTATTGCAGCACTCAGCAACGAATTTATCGTGCAGGGCGGCTCGGCAAGCCGGGTTAACCCGGCACTTGCCGTTAAAGAGCATATCGTAGATTCCGCTGCCGGAAATAACGCCGGTCAGCCATATAAGCGCCTGCAGATTCCCGACTCAGACGAACCGATCATGACAGCGGGCCGCATGAACGGTATTTTCAAGCTCCTGCCCTATGAGGCGATCATCTACCTCGGCCCCACCCCGCCATTGGGTGACTACTTCAGCTTTACCCCGTTTCTCTGGGATCGCCAATACGGCAAAAAAGTCAAAAAAGGCGACTGGATCTTTGCCGCCCTGGGAGACCCGCTTAATTGTGCCCGGATCAGGACCGAGAAAGAACAGATGGGGTCAGGCTTGACTTATTGACTTTCAGAAAGAACAGATGGGGTCAGGCTTGACTTATTGACTTTCAGGCAAATAGCAGAAAGGCAAGCCTGACCCCATAGACTTTGACCCCATAGACTTTTCTAGAGGAGATACTATAAGGGATAGCCTTGAAAATGGAATAACCTAAGAAAGCGATACCCAACAACACCGCTGGACACCGCCTGCCCGAAAAGGCCGGGCTTGCGGGTCAACGGCGCAGCCGTTAGGCAAATCGAGAAAAAACCAATTTGCCCCAAAATCTGAAACTGCTCCTGAGTGGGCAGAATTACCCAAGCGGAGGAAAATCAAAATGGCACTTACCAAAGAAGAAAAAGACTGGTGTTTTAGTACGGCTGTCAACCTTGCTTTTAAAATGGCAGAAGGCGGCGGCGCAGAAAAAGGTGTAGAAATTGCCAACTGCATTGAATACTCATATCAAATTCTGACCAAGCTAACAGAAGAAGTGAAAAACTAATCAATTTTAATCGAAACAGTCCGAGCAACCAATTCAGAAATGGAGGCAGAAGAGAGATCAGGAAATTGCTCCTTTAACATCTTGATTACTGCCTCCAATTTTTTTCAACGCTGGGACAAAAATATTGTATTGCAGACTCTTTTTCTGTTTGTACGCCGACCAGAGGAGGAAGGCGGAATGCCTAACCAGACAGAAGCAGCGGCCAAAACCGCCGCTGTTCTCCAGACCCGTTATGAAAAGCAAGAAAACATTTGTAGTTAGCCAAACAAAACCATACACTTTACCGGAGTTTCTGACCTGTACTAAAAAACAAGGAACCGCATGCCTCCTCTACCAACCACACGGAATACGACACCGCTTGTCCTGATCGTTGACGATAGCAGGGCGGTGCGGGTCTTTGTCCGGGAGCTGCTGGAACAGGCCGGTTATGCTGTTATCGAAGCCAATGATGGGATTGCCGGACTGGAAGTGCTTGCCACAAGGAAGCCGGATGTTGTTTTGCTGGACATTGAAATGCCCCACAAAACAGGGCTTGAAGTGCTTGATGAGCTGGATGCCAGCAGCAGGTTGTATTCCGTGATCCTGTTTACCACCCTGTCCAGCCTTGATTCGATTGTGAACGGACTGGAACGCGGGGCAGACGACTACATCGTCAAGCCTTTCAAGGAGGCCGAGTTTCTGGCCCGGATGACCGCGGCAGTACGGATCGCCCATAACAAGCGGTTGCTGTTTGAGGCCCGGCTGAAGGCAGAGCAGACCAACAAACAGCTGCGGCAGCTGCAGAGCATTCTGTCGGATCAAAAACTGACTGAACAGAAGATCAGGGAGATCTCCGAGGCACAGAATGCCACCATCTTTGCCATGGCAAAGCTGGCCGAGTTCCGGGATGAGGATACCGGCGGGCATCTGGAGCGGGTCAAGGAGTATTGCCGGCTGCTTGCCGAGGATCTCAACCGCCACTCACCCTATTCTGATCTGATAACCGCGGAGTTCATCGATTGTATCCAGCATGCGGCCCCGCTCCACGACATCGGAAAGGTGGCCATTCCCGATCATATCCTGCAGAAGCCCAAAAAGCTGACCCCCGAAGAGTTTGACCGGATGAAGACCCACACCGTTATCGGTGCCGATAACCTGCAGCTGGTCTACAACAACTACCCCGGCAATCTGTTTGTGGGAATGGGGATTGAGATCGCGCTCTACCACCATGAGCAGTGGGATGGATCAGGCTACCCGGATGGCCTGGTGGGCAAGAACATACCGTTGCCGGCCCGGATCATGGCCCTGGCGGATGTGTATGACGCGTTGCGCTCGGACAGGTGTTACCGCAAGGCCATGACCCATGAGCAGGCCAGAACCATCATCCTTGAAGGTGACGGCAGGCATTTTGATCCTGAAGTGGTGATGGCATTTTTACGTGTCGAGACTATTTTTGCCAAGACCGCAGAGGAGATGATCTAGGGCGGTTTCAAATAATACAATCGCAACGCCCCGCCGCTGCCAAGCCAGCCTCAGCCGCATATGACCGCTTCAGTGCATCCCTGGAACCCGACACAACATACTGAGTCAAATTACCGACATTGACACCATATCTTGCTATAAGGCATACTTCTTCCCTCACTGCTACGTAGGGAGGCAGCCCCCATGGAAGTACCTGAAAATAGTCCCGTTACCCCCTTTGTTCACCTGCACCTGCATTCCCAATACTCGCTTTTGGACGGCGCGATCAGGATTGAAGACCTGGTTGCCAAGGCCAAACAGTACCAGATGCCTGCCCTGGCCATCACCGACCACGGCAACATGTTCGGAGCGGTGGAGTTTTACCTGAAATGCAAGAAGGCCGGGATCAAGCCGATCATCGGCTGTGAGCTGTATATCGCCCCTGATTCCCGCTTTTCAAAGGATTCCAAGGGGATTTCCGATGCAGCCTATCACCTGATCCTGCTCTGCCAGAACCTTGAAGGCTACAAGAACCTCTCCTACCTGACCTCTGCCGGCTACAAGGAAGGGTTCTACTACCGGCCCCGGGTTGACCGCGCCCTGCTTGAACAGCACAGTGAAGGCCTGATCGCCCTGTCGGCCTGCCTGAAGGGCGAGGTTGCCATGCAGTGCGGCCGCAACAGGATGGAAGATGCGCTGGAGACCGCCCGCTGGTACAGCCGGCTCTTCCCGGACCGCTATTACATCGAGATTCAGGAGAACACCCTGCCGGAACAGGACGTGGTCAACCAGCGCCTGCTGGAGGTGGCCAGAGAGCTGAACCTGCCGCTGGTGGCCACCAACGACTGCCACTACCTGAACCGCGAAGATGCCAAGGCCCATGAGGTGCTGCTCTGCATCCAGACCGGCAAGACCATGTCCGACCCGACCCATATGAGGTTCTCGGCCGACGAGTTCTACGTCAAGACCCCGGAGGAGATGGCGGCGGCCTTTCACTATGCCCCGGAGGCGATTGCCAACACCGTGGCGATTGCCGAGCGCTGCAACCTGGAACTGCCGTTGGAGAAGGAGTACTACTTCCCGCACTTTGAGCCGCCGGAAGGCAAGACCCACGACGACATGCTGGAGGAGCAGGCCGTTTCCGGCCTTGAAGAGCGTCTGATTACCATCAGGGCCAAATACCCGGACATGACCGGGGAGCAGGTCCAGGCCTACCATGACCGGCTGCGGACCGAGCTGGACTGTATCCGCCAGATGAAGTTCCCGGCCTACTTCCTGATCGTGGCCGACTTCATCAACTGGGCCAAGCGACAGGGAATTCCGGTGGGACCGGGACGGGGTTCGGCTGCCGGTTCGCTGGTGGCCTATGCCATCAAGATTACCGACCTTGACCCGCTGCCCTACAACCTGCTGTTTGAGCGCTTCCTGAACCCGGAACGGATCTCCATGCCTGATATCGACGTGGACTTCTGCCAGGACCAGCGGGAAAAGGTGATCGAGTACGTGGTGCAGAAGTACGGCCGCGAGCGGGTCTGCCAGATCATCACCTTTGGAACCATGAAGGCCAAGGCGGTGGTGCGGGATGTGGGGCGCGCCCTGGATATGGCCTATGGCGATGTGGACAAGATCGCCAAGCTGATCCCTGACGACCTGAAGATGACCATTGAAAAGGCGATCAAGCAGGAACCGCAACTGAAGGAGATGGCTGCCGCCGACCCCAAGGTGGCTCAGCTGCTGGAGACCGCCAACTGTCTGGAAGGGCTGGCCCGCCACGCCGGTACCCATGCCGCCGGGGTGGTGGTTGCGCCGAACCAGCTGGAAGAGTATCTGCCGGTCTACAAGGATCAGAAGACCGGCGGCATCAACACCCAGTATTCCATGAAGTATGTGGAGATGGTGGGGCTGGTCAAGTTCGACTTCCTGGGCTTAAAGAACCTGACCGTGATCCAGAACGCGGTGCGGATGATCCGGGAAGGCCAGAACCCTGACTTCGACATCACCCGCCTGCGGGATGATGACCAGGCCAGCTATGACCTGATCACGGCCGGCAACACCACCGGCATCTTCCAGCTTGAATCCAGCGGCATGAAGGAGATGCTGGTCAAGCTGAAGCCCTCCTGTTTTGAAGACGTGATCGCGGCCTGCGCCCTCTACCGCCCCGGCCCGCTTGGCTGCGGCATGGTGGATGAATTCATCGAGCGTAAGCACGGCCGCCAGAAGGTGGTCTACGACCTGCCCCAGCTGGAGCCGATCCTGAAGGACACCTACGGGGTCATTGTCTATCAGGAGCAGGTTATGCAGATCTCCCGTTCCCTGGCCGGGTATTCCCTGGGACGGGCCGACCTGCTGCGCCGCGCCATGGGTAAGAAAGACCCGGCGGTTATGGCCAAGGAAAAGGAACCGTTCCTGGAAGGGGCCAAGGCCCAGGGGCTGGACATCAAGAAGGCCGAGGCGATCTTTGACCAGATGGCCAAATTTGCCGAGTACGGCTTCAACAAATCCCATTCGGCCGCCTATGCCCTGATCGCCTACCAGACCGCCTATCTCAAGGCCCACTACCCGGTCGAGTTCATGGCTGCCCTGCTCTCCTGCGACATGGACAGCACCGACAAGGTGCTGAAGAGTATCAGCGACTGTCGTGAACAGGGGATTGAGGTGCTGCCGCCGGACATCAACACCTCGGGCCAGTCCTTTACCGTGTCGGGCAAGTCGATGCGCTTCGGTCTGGGTGCGGTCAAGGGGGTTGGCGGCGGCGCCGTGGAATCGATCATCGAGGCCCGCGCCGACGGACCCTTTAGCGACATCTACGATTTCTGCGAACGGGTGGACCTGCGCCGGGTCAACAAACGGGTCATGGAGGCGCTGGTCAAGTGCGGTGCCTTTGATTCCCTCCACAAGCATCGCGCCCCGCTGATGGCGGCCCTGGATGATGCCACCACCGCAGGCCAGCGTTTTCAGGAGGAACGGGACAGCGCCCAGGTATCCCTGTTCGGCGATATGCCCACCGCCACTGCTACCCGTTCCGGCCGCAAGCTGCCGGATATCGAAGAATGGCACGACAAGGAAAAGCTGGGCTATGAAAAAGAGGCGCTGGGCTTCCTGATCACCGGCCATCCGCTGGACCGCTATGCCTCCGACATCAAACGGCTGGCCAGTGCCGAAATCGCCCGGCTGCCGGAGTTCCCGGACAACTGCGAGGTACGGGTCTGCGGGATCGTAACCTCCCTGAAGGAGATCATCACCAAGAAGGGTGACCGGATGGGCTTTGTCACCATCGAAGACCTGACCGGCCAGATCGAGATCACGGTCTTTTCCGACATGTACGTACCGGCTGCCGCCCTCTTGAAATCCGATGACCCGCTGCTGTTCACCGGCAAGCTGGAAAAGGGTGAAAAGGGCTGCAAGCTGCTGGTGATGAAGCCCCAGGAAGGCAATGGCCGCAAGTTCCCCAACCAGGTCAGCGTCAACGGCGATATCAAGCTGCTGTCCGAGGCCCAGGAGCAGCAGACCACCCGCGTCAGCCTGGCACTGCGCCTGCTGGAGCTGACAGCGGAGCAGCTGACACCGATCAGGGAACTGCTGGAAAAGCACCCCGGCAACCTGCCGGTGTTGCTGAAGCTTGAAATCCCCAACCGCAGCCGGACCACCATCAAACTGCCGGATCACCTGAAAGTGGCGGCCAGCGATGAATTTAGGGTAGCGGTAGAACGCTGTGTCGGGTATAATGCCGCGATCTTTGAATGAATGGTCTTTTTCCGTTCTGACCGTGTCAAGCGACGGCCTTACTTGTGCGACGTACCAGGCAGTACGTCTCCGCGCGACGCCTCGCACACCCCAGCCATAACGAAAAACTGCTCATTCTCTTTGTATTACCAATTTATTTGCGAGGTCACCTGATGGCAGCTACTGTCTACATGGAGTTTGAAAAGCCGATTGCCGAACTGGAGAAGAAGATCGAGGAACTGCGTGCCCTGGGCGCAGGTGAGATGTCTGCCGAGATCGATGCGCTCCAGAGCTGCGTTGATACAAAGCGCCAGGAGATCTTCAACAACCTCTCCCGCTGGCAGAAGGCCCAGGTGGCACGTCACATCAACCGCCCTTTTACCCTGGATTATATCAAGTACCTCTTTACCGATTTCAACGAGCTGCACGGCGACCGCAACTTCGGCGACGACCATGCCATCGTGGGTGGTCTGGCCCGCTTTGACGGTCAGCCGGTGATGGTGGTGGGACACCAGAAGGGACGCGATACCAAGGAGAAGGTCTTCCGTAACTTCGGTATGCCCAACCCGGAGGGCTACCGCAAGGCGCTGCGCCTGTTCCAGATGGCCGAACAGTTCAACCTGCCGATCATCACCTTTGTGGACACCCCCGGCGCCTATCCCGGCATTGGAGCTGAAGAACGGGGCCAGGCCGAGGCGATCGCCCGCAACCTGCGCGAGATGGCCAGCCTGACCGTGCCGATCATTGTCTGCATTACCGGCGAAGGCGGTTCCGGCGGAGCCCTGGCCATTGCCGTGGGCAACCGGGTCCTGATGCTGGAGCATTCCGTCTATGCGGTTATCTCGCCGGAAGGCTGTGCTGCCATCCTCTGGTCCGACGGCACCAAGGGCCAGCAGGCTGCTGAGGCACTCAAACCCGCAGCCCAGGATATCATTGAACTGGGCGTGATTGACGAGATCGTCCATGAGCCGGTCGGCGGCGCCCACCGTGACCACGAGGCCACTGCCCAGGCCATGGGATCGGCCATCCGCCAGCATCTTGCAGAACTGAAAGAGATGACGCCGGAGCAACTGGTTGAGGACCGCTACCAGAAGTTCCGCGCCATGACCCGCATGGCCGAGTAATTCCCAGTGCAACTCAAGGCGATACTTTTGCAGGGGCGTTGAAGAAACGCCCCTTTCGCGTTTACTGAAACTATGCACATGAACAACCGGTTACTCAGATGGCTGCTGATCATTATTGGCCTTGTCTCCACGGGACTGGGAATCATCGGTATCTTTGTGCCGTTGCTGCCAACCACTCCTTTCCTGCTGCTGGCAGCAGCCTGTTTTGCCCGCAGCTCCGAGCGGTTTCATAGCTGGCTGGTGAACCATAACCGGCTGGGCCCGATGATCAGAGGCTATCTGGATGGCTCAGGCATACCGCTCAGGGCCAAGTACACCGCCATCACCCTGGTCTGGCTGACCCTGCCCCCCTCAGCCCTGCTGCTGGTTCCGCCGGTCTGGGCCAAGCTGTTGCTGATCCTGTTGGCCATCAGCATCACCTGGTATCTGCTGCGCCTGCCAACGCTCCAGGAGGAGCCATGAACAAAAAGCTGCTTAAATTCCTGATTCTGATCGGTGGCGGAGCACTTGCCGGAGGGATCTTCGGCTGGATGTCCCGTTGCGCCGGAGGCGGCAGCTGAGCCATGCTGAGCAACCCCTGGTCAGGGGCTTTGTATGGAGCAGCAGCAGGCTTATTTCTTGCCCTGGTACCGGGCGAAACCGACACGAAGAAACCTGAGGACACGCCATGATTGAGCGTCTGCAAAAAATCATATCCGCTGCCGGGATCACCTCCCGCCGCGCTGCTGAAGAGATGATCCTGGCCGGACGGGTTACGGTCAACGGTCAGGTGGTAACCGAGCTGGGCAGCAAGGCAGACCCGGCCAAAGACCTGATCGCCCTGGACGGGCAGCCGGTCAAACCGGCTGAAACGTTCTATTACGTGCTGCTGCACAAGCCGGCCGGCTATGTCACCTCGCTGAAAGACCCCCAGGGGAGACAGCTGGTAACCGAGCTGGTCAAGGATGTAGGCGAACGGCTCTTTCCGGTGGGACGGCTGGACTACAACTCTGAAGGGCTGCTGTTGCTGACCAATGACGGCGCCTGGGCCAACCGGCTGATGCATCCCCGTCACCAGGTGGACAAGGAATACCATGTGCGGGTACGGGGTAAGATTGATCCACAGCAGATCAAGAAGTTGGCTGATGGGGTGGAGCTGGAGGATGGCCCCACCGGCGCCACTACGGTACGCCTGCTGAAAAACGACCAGAGCAATGACTGGCTCTCTGTTACCATCCGTGAAGGCCGCAACCGTCAGGTACGGCGGATGTGCGCGGCAGTGGGGCTGTTTGTGGTACGGCTGCGCCGTATCCGCTACGGCAACCTGACCCTGGGCGGCCTGCAGCCGGGTGAATACCGTCTCTTGAGCAGGGAAGAGGCGCAGGCGCTGGATGCCCCGCCACCGGTCAAACAACGGGAACAGCGAATGGCAGCCCCTGTAAAATCATCTACGACACCTCAGTCACAAACGCCGGGCAAGCGGCCACCTCGCAGAAAAATCATCGGGCAGTAGGCGGAGTTTCCCATGACCAAGCGCACATTGATCGCAGACCTTCTGAAGCGACCTGAAGCAGGCGGTACCCATACTATTGCCGGCTGGGTACGCTCAACACGGGCTTCCGGAGATGTCGCCTTCATCGTCCTGAATGACGGTTCCAACCTGTCCGGCATCCAACTGGTGCTGGAGCGGGCTACCGTTCCTGACTTTGACAACCTGAGCAAGACCGGCACCGGAACCGCCCTGCAGGCAACCGGAGAACTGGTCACCTCACCGGCTGCCGGACAGCAGTTTGAGCTGCGTGTAACTGCGTTGACGGTGGTAGGCAACGCCGACCCTGACTATCCACTGCAGAAGAAACGGCACAGTTTTGAATACCTGCGCAGCATCGCCCATCTGCGGCCCCGTTCCAACACCTTTGGCGCCGTATTCCGGCTGCGCTCAAAGCTGGCCCAGGCGATCCACCAGTTCTTCAGCGAGCGCAACTTCCTCTATGTCCACACCCCGATCATCACCGCCAGCGACTGCGAAGGGGCCGGTGAACTGTTCCGGGTCACCACCCTGCCCCCCAACGGCGCCCCCCGCAATGAAGGGGGCAGCATTGACTTTGGCCAGGACTTCTTTGGCCAGAAGACCGGACTGACTGTCAGCGGCCAGCTGGAAGGCGAACTGTTTGCCCAGGCCTTTGGCAACATCTACACCTTCGGTCCCACCTTCCGGGCTGAAAACTCCAATACCGCCCGCCACGCCTCGGAATTCTGGATGATCGAGCCGGAAATGGCCTTTTCTGATCTGGCCGATGATGCGGATCTGGCGGAGGAGTTTGTCCGTTACCTTTGCAGCTTTGCCCTGAGAGAATGCGCTGAGGATATGGCCTTCTTTGACCAGCATATTGAAAAAGGGCTGATCCAGCGGGTGCGGGCCGTTGCCGAAGCAAACTTTGCCCGGATGGACTATGGCGATGCCATCACCCACCTGCAGAAGGCTCCGGTCAGCTTTAACTTTCCCGTCGAATGGGGGCTTGATCTGCAGACCGAGCATGAACGCTACCTGACCGAACAGGTAGTGGGCGGGCCGGTCTTTGTGCTGAACTATCCAAAGGATATCAAGGCGTTTTACATGCGTCAGAATAACGATAGCCGCACCGTGGCAGCCATGGACCTGCTGGTGCCCAAGGTGGGTGAAATCATCGGCGGCAGCCAGCGGGAAGAGCGCCTGGATCTTTTAGAACAGCGGATCGATGAACTGGAGATCCCAAAGGAGCCGCTCTGGTGGTACCTGGATTCCCGCCGCTGGGGCAGCACCCCCCATGCCGGTTTCGGCCTGGGCTTTGAGCGGCTGATCATGTACCTCTCCGGCATGGAGAATATCCGTGACGTGATTCCATTCCCACGGACGCCACGACATGCGGAGTTCTAGGCAGTGTTTATCTTCTGCTCCGAAATCCACCTCTCACTGCCAGCCTTCTCACTAAAAGAGAAACGGGGTATCGTCAAGAGTATCCTGGGCCGGGCCCGCAACCGCTTCAATGTCTCCTGCGCCGAAGTGGACCGCCAGGACAACTGCCAGGTGGCGGTGCTCGGCTTTGTCACGGTCAGCCCGGACAAGACCATCGCCCGCAACACCCTGGACCGCCTGGAGGACTGGATCTATGACGGCTGGCCGGATGTAGAAATCACCGCCAGTCATGTCACAGAACTATAAATTGACAGTATTCATACCCACCGCGTATAATTCCTCCTTCACCATGCACACAACTCTCTCCACATATTTTTCCCTACGCACCGCCTGACGGTACGCCATGCCCGAATCCCCCGGACATACACCAGAGCAGTCTCATCTTGCCTACCTGCCAAAACTGGTGAGCAATCTGCTTGATTCAATCGTGCGGCGGTTTTCAAACCCGGTGACGGCCCGGCGCAACAGAGTGCTGTTGCTGCTGCTGACTGCCGGGCTTTTGACCCTGATCCTGCTGCCCAGCCAGCACCTGGTGACCGCCCGCTACAAGCCGGGCGAGATCGCCACCTCTGACATCCGCGCCAGCCAGGACTACCTGCTGGAAGACCATGAGCTGACCAGGCAACTGCGTAGCGAAGCAGAGGCCAAGGCACCGGTGGTCTACACTGCCGGTGACACCGTTGCAACAACACTGCTCAACAGCATAACCCGGGCTCTGAACGCCACACGCAGTGCCCGGTCTGAAAAACCGGCCATCACCACAGCCGAGCTGCGACCGCTGCTTGAGCCGGTGCTTGATGCACAGCTTGCCGAAGGCGAGTTACGCTCCCTGCTGAAGATAACCAACCAGCCTCCGGTACTGACCAGCCTGAAACAGATTCTTGACGAGCTTTACAAACAAAAGATCATCCTTGACGAAAAGGTGTTCCGCTCCGATATCCAGCGCGGCATAGAGATCTGCAGCACCACCGGCAAAAGCATCGGTACGGCAACCATGAATACGCCGTTTATCGAGATCGGCGAAGCCCGCAGGCTGCTGCAGACCAAACGGCTTGACGGTGTTACTGCCGATGTTTCCCGCCACCTGCTGGCCTTGACCGCCAAGATCCTGAAGCCGAACCTGTTCTTTGACCGGGAGGCCACCGAGGCCCGTAAAAAGGCCCTCTTGAATGATGTCAAACCGGTACTGTACAAGATTCAAAAAGGTGAAATGATCGTCCGGGTGGGGGAGCGGGTCAGCAGTGAGCAGTCCCACAAGCTGCAGATGATCTACGAGGCCAGCCGGGGCGAAGGGACACTCTATACCGTACTCGGCATCTTCGGCCTGGCACTGGTGCTGTTCTACTTTCCGTACCGCTTTGCCTGCAAGAACATCCGCAAATTCAACCCCAGCAACCGCGATCTGCTGGCCATTGCTATCCTGATTGTGGGCAGTTTCTTTGTCTTTAAACTGGCACTGCTGATATCGGCCAACATCGGGGCAGCCTTCCCGGCCGTATCACCGGCCTCCTACGCCTACCTCTTCCCCTTTGCGGCCGGTGCCATGATCGTGCGGATCCTACTCAACTCGGAAGTAGCCCTGGTCTATTGCGTCATGATGGCCCCCCTGCTGGGGATTCTGTTCAACAGCAACATGTACGTCGTGATCTATGCCCTGCTGGGAAGCGTGGTGGGGGCCCACGGCGTGCGGCAGTGCCAGGACCGCAGCGTGATCTATACGGCCGGTCTCAAGCTGGCGGTGGTCAACCTGGCCCTGGGGCTTTGCTTCCAGACCATCAACAGCGCTCTGTTCACCATGCAGACCCTCTACGTCATCTGCTTCACCCTGGTGGGGGCACTGCTCTCCGCCATGCTGGTCTCAGCCTTTACGCCGCTGTTTGAGTCGCTCTTTCATTTCACCACCAACATCAAGCTGCTGGAGCTGGCCAATCTCAACTCTCCCCTGTTGCGCGACCTGATGATCAAGGCACCAGGCACCTATCACCACAGCGTGGTGGTGGGCAACCTGGTGGAGGCCGCAGCCGAGGCGATCGGCGCCAACCCGCTGCTGGCACGGGTGGCTGCCTACTACCACGACATCGGCAAGACAGCCAAACCGCTCTATTTTATAGAAAACATGCAGGGTGGCGAGAATCGTCATGATAAGCTTTCGCCCCACATGTCCGCCCTGATCCTGATCTCCCACATCAAGGAGGGCGAGGCGATGGCACGGGAACGGCACCTGGGACAGCCGATCATTGATGTGATCCGCCAGCACCACGGTACCGCCCTGATCAAGTTCTTCTACGAGAAGGCCAAGACACAGGCAGAAGCGACCGGACAACAGGTTGATCCCCAGGAGTTCCGTTATCCCGGTCCCAAGCCCCAGACCCGGGAGGCCGGTCTGGTGATGCTGGCCGATGCGGTGGAGGCGGCCTCACGCACCCTGGTCAATCCCACCCCGGACCGGATTCAGGGGATGGTGCAGAAACTGATCAACCGGATCTTCTCCGACGGCCAGCTGGACGAATGTGAGCTGACCCTTAAGAACCTGCATGAAATAGCCAAAAGCTTTAACCGGATTCTGGGGGCCATCTTCCACCACCGGATCGACTACCCTGAACCGGCCCATAAAGGCGGCATCGGAGGCAAAAAAAGCAATGCACATTCTGGTACAGAACAACCAGCGAAGACACCCGGCCCCGCTGCGCCCCATCAAGGCAGCAGCAGCGAGGATCTTAAACGCCTTGGGATGTCCTGACGAGACCGAACTGTCAGTGACCGTTGTCGGCGACCGGGCCATCCACCGCCTGAACCGTGATTATCTGGGCAAGGACCGTCCTACCAATGTCATCTCGTTTTCACTGCAGGAAGGGGAGTTTGGTGATCTGACCCCCCATGCCCTGGGTGATGTGGTCATATCGGCAGACACCGCTGCCGACGAGGCACAGAGTTGCGGCTGGGGCGGCTATGAACGGCTGATCTTTCTGCTGTTACATGGCATCCTGCACCTGACCGGCTATGATCATGAACGCAGCGGCGAGGCAGAGGCCCGCCGGATGGAGCGCAAGGAGCGGGAAATCTGGAAGCTGCTGCAAAGTGAAGGACTGACCGTTTTAGCTGTACCCAATTAACCCCGGAGGAAGAAAAAACGTGGACGAAGGAAGTAGTCGCAGGCCGGCTAGTCTGCTCGATAGAGTCACCCGACTGGTAATCGGACGCAGGAAGGTTACCGAAGAGGAGATTCACGACCTGATCGAGGCCGGCGAAGAAGAAGGGATTGTTGACGAACAGGAACGGGAGATGATCAGCGCCATCCTTGAACTTGATTCAACGGTGGTGCGTGAGATCATGGTACCCCGTACCGAGATGGCTGCCATCAGTGTCGAGGCATCGGTACGCGAGACCATCGATGCCATCATTGCCTGCGGTCATTCCCGCATGCCGGTTTACGACGGCACGATGGACAACATCATCGGCCTGCTGTATGCCAAGGATCTGCTTAAAAGCTGGGGGATGGCGGATTCGCAGATCCAGTTGCGCGATCTTATCCGGCAGCCGTTTTTCACCCCTGAGACCAAGACCCTTGAACTGCTGCTGCAGGAGTTTAAAAAGAAGAAGGTTCACCTGGCCATTGTGGTGGATGAGTACGGCGGCACTTCCGGACTGGTTACCATTGAAGACCTGCTTGAGCAGATCGTGGGTGACATTCAGGACGAATACGACATGGAAGAGGATCTCTATGTCCGCAACCCTGACGGATCACTCACCACCGACGCCCGCCTGCCGATTGAAGAGCTTGAGGAACAGTTCCAGCTTGAGATCGAGCGGGACAAGTTTGATACCGTTGGTGGCCTGGTGGTGCATCTGGCGGACGGCATTCCGGTTGCCGGCACAGTGGTCATTGGCGAAGATCTTGAAATTGAGATTCTGGAGGCCGATCCCCGCAAGGTCAAGCGGGTGAAGATCTCCCGTCTCTCCAAAGCAACGGAGCTGCCTACCTCGTGACATTCACCGCTTTTCGCCTGCCACCGTTGTCCGGCACCATCCGCCCCGCTGTCCTGGCAATTGTTTCCGGTCTGTTGATTGCCCTCTCCTTTCCCAAGGCAGACCTCTCATTTCTGGCCTGGATCGCCCTGCTGCCACTTTTGATCAGCCTTGAAGGCAGATCTGCCCGTACAGCCTTTTACCTGGGATTGACGACCGGACTGACCGCCTATGCCGGCCTGCTGTACTGGGTCATCATTGTCATGGGGGTCTACGGTCATCTGCCCCTGTTTGCCAGCATTCCGCTCTGGCTGCTGCTCTCAGGTTGGCTGGCCCTGTTTTACGGCATGGCAACCTGGGCAACCTGCCTGGGTCAACGCCTCGGACTTAAATCAGCGCTTATCATGCCCCTGGCCTGGGTTGGAGCCGACTACCTGCGCAGCTTTCTGCTGACCGGCTTCCCCTGGACCATGCTGGGGCACACCCAGTACCGCATGCTGCCATTGATCCAGGCAGCCGACATCACCGGCGTGTACGGCATCACCGCCCTGATTGTGCTGGCAAACGTCGTCTTTTACCGCATCATCAGGGCGTTCTCCGGCAGTGACGTACCCTACCCGGCCAAAAGCGCCATCATCTTCGTGCTGGCCCTGGCAGCCACCCTGGGCTACGGTTTTTTCCGTCTGAACTCACCTCTACCCACAGCAGCGCCTCTCCGGGTCGCCCTGATCCAGGGCAATATTGATCAGGCCGTCAAGTGGTCTCCGGCCTTTCGTGAAGCCACCCTTGATATCTACACCGGCCTCTCCCGCCAGGCCGTTGCCCGGCAGGCTGCCGACCTGATCGTCTGGCCGGAAAGTGCGGCACCGTTTTTCTTTCAGGAAAACAGCCCCTCCTCGGACCGGATCCGCAATCTTGCCCGAGAGCTGAAGGCACACCTGCTGTTCGGCAGCCCGGCTGCAGAACAGCGCAATGGACACTACACCAACCTGAACAGCGCCTTTTTGCTGGGTTCTGACGGCACAGAGATCGGCCGCACCGACAAGATGCATCTGGTGCCGTTTGGCGAGTACGTCCCCTTGGCCCGTCTGCTGCCGTTTGTCAACAAACTGGTACACGGCATTGGTGACTTTGCTCCCGGCCTGGAGGTCAGACCGCTCAAGACCGGCACAACCCCGCTGGGAATACTGGTCTGCTACGAGGTGATCTTCCCCGAACTGGCGCGGGCGCAGGTCAGGGCCGGCAGCCGGGTACTGGTCAACATCACCAACGATGCCTGGTTCGGTCGCTCGTCCGCCCCCTACCAGCACCTCTCCATGGCCGCCTTCCGGGCCATCGAGACCCGCACCCCGCTGATCCGTGCCGCCAACACCGGCATCACCTCCATCATCGACCAGAATGGCCATATCCGCGGTATGACCTCACTGTTCAAAGAGGCGGTCATGGTAGGCGAGGTACAACCGGGCAGCGCCAACGCCCCTTACCTGAAGATCGGGGATCTGTTTGCCCGAGGCTGCCTGGGGCTTGTCGCCGGGATTCTGCTGTTGCAGAGGTGGCGGAAAAAAGGTACAAATGAGCCTCGGCACGAGCCGTAAATCAGACTGAAATGAGAGCCCCCATGTACCGCGAAGAAGTTGCACTGCTTGACGACCTGACCAGCCGAATCTCCTCACTTCGGAGGTCTCTTTGACCTGGATAGCAAACGGGAGGAGCTGCAGGAGCTTGACGCCCGTATCGCTGCCCCCGGTTTCTGGGACGACCCCTCCGGTTCTCAGGATATCCTGAAAAAACGTACGGTTATCGAAAAACTGCTCCAGTCGTGGGACTCACTCAACCGCCAGGCCGATGATGTGCGGGTGATGATTGAGCTGGGTGAAGAGTCCTCGGATGAGGACACCCTGACTGAAGTCCACCAGATGAATGAACGCCTGAAGAGCGGCGTTGAAGAGGCCGAATTTCAGCGGATGCTGTCCGGCACCCATGACCGCAACGGCTGTTTTGTGTCGGTCAACTCCGGCGCAGGCGGCACCGAGTCCCAGGATTGGGCCAACATGCTGCTGCGGATGCTGTTGCGCTACTGCGAGAAAAAGGGCTGGAAGGCGGTGATTACCGACTATCAGGACGGCGAAGAAGCCGGCCTCAAATCAGCCACCTTCAGCGTCTCCGGTGAATTTGCCTATGGCCACCTCAAGGCCGAGGCAGGGGTCCATCGCCTGGTGCGACTTTCCCCTTTTGACAGCAACAACCGCCGCCACACCTCCTTTGCCTCGGTCTTCGTCTTTCCCGAAATCGAGGAGGAGGATATCGATATCCGCATTGCAGACTCTGACCTGCGGGTGGACACCTACCGTTCCAGCGGTTCAGGCGGCCAGCATGTCAACACCACCGATTCGGCGGTGCGGATCACCCACCTCCCCACCAATATCGTGGTGGCCTGCCAGTCGGAACGGAGCCAGATCCTGAACCGTGCCACTGCCATGAAGGTGTTGCGGGCCAAGCTGTACGAAAAAGAGATGGAAGAGCGGAATGCCAAGGCCTCCGAGATTGCCGGTGAAAAGCGGGAGATCGGCTGGGGCAGCCAGATCCGCTCCTATGTGCTGCATCCCTATAAAATGGTGAAAGATCTGCGCACCGGCGTGGAATCAGGCAACCCGGATTCCGTTCTGGACGGGGCCCTGGATGACTTTGTGATTCCTTTCCTGATGGGTGTCCGGCGTGATGTCAAGGACGAGGATTAGGCCATGAAACAGCTCATCACCATCAGCTATCTGATCATCATCGTCATGGGGCTCTCGGTCACCCCCGGCTGCGCTTCCCCCAAGGCCGGTAAGGCACGCCCGGAGCCGCTCAAGAGCGGCAGCAGTGTCAAGTATGCCAAAGGGGTCAGTCGCCTGGGGTATGCAATCCAGATGGGCGCCTTTTCGGACGTCAAGAATGCCGAGCGTTTTGCCAACCGATTACAGGACAAAGGGATCGAGGCCTTCTACTACCGCAAGGACAACGGCATCTATGCCGTACGGTTCGGTGACTTCCCCAGCAAGGAGAAGGCCCGTATCGTTGCCAACCGGCTGGTGTCTGACCGGTTAATCGACAGTTTCTACATCGCCCCGCCCAACGAGGTGGTCTTTGCCGGTTCCAAAGAACCGGTCATCAAACAGAACCGGCCGGAGCTGCATAAGCCGCTCAAACCCTATCCGCCACCGACCAATGAGCTGGGCCTGCCGGCTGATGAGTCAACCACATCAAAACCAACCACTGCCAAGCCGCCCGCAACCAAGCCGGGAGAACGTGATCTGGGCTTCATCGCCGCACGCACTGCCGAGCGTTTTGTGGGGATCCCGTACCAATGGGGCGGCACCACCGTGGTGGACGGTATGGACTGCAGCGGTTTCACCAAGGCGGTCTATAACCTGTGTGGCGTCAATATCCCCCGTACCTCGCGGGAGCAGTACAAGGCCGGCAACCCGGTCTCCAAAAGCGAGTTGCGGGATGGCGATCTGGTCTTCTTTGGCGCCTCGGAGTCCTCCATTACCCATGTCGGTATCTATGTCGGCAACGGTAAGTTTGTACATGCCCCCAAACGGGGGGAAGATATAAAGACCGCATCAGTTGACGAATCCTACTTCGAGCGCCGTTTTGTGGGTGCCCGACGCTATATTCAATAACAGCAGGAGCAGACCATGGCAATTATCCGACCTTTTGAGGCCCTGCGGCCTCCCGTACACCTGGCCCCCCGAGTGGCCGCCCTCCCCTATGACGTGATGGATGTGGAGGAGGCCCGCCAGATGGCTGGCGACAATAGTGATTCGTTTTTGCATATTTCCAGACCCGAGATCGACCTGCCCGCCTCGGTGGACCCCCATGCCGACGAGGTCCACAGACAGGGCAAACTGAACCTGCAGGGCTTTATCGAGCGCAAGGTCCTGATTCAGGAACCGGCACCCTGCTACTATATCTATCGCCAGCGGATGGGTGCCATTGTCCAGACCGGACTGGTGGCCTGCGCTGCAGTGGATGATTATGTCTCCGGCGTGATTAAAAAACATGAGCATACCCGGGCAGACAAGGAAGAGGATCGGATCAAGCATATTGACACCCTGGATGCCAATGACGAGCCGGTCTTTTACATCTTCCGCTCCCACCCGGAGGTGGAAGAGATTCTGCAGAACGTCATTTATGAACCGGCTGATTACAACTTCACCACAGCCGACGGGGTCTCCCACGCCCTCTGGGTAGTGGCTGATCCCTACCTGATTGAGCATCTGACCAGGCTGTTCAGCGCCATCCCGACCCTGTACGTTGCCGACGGGCACCACCGCAGTGCAGCAGCCGCAAAGGTACGTGACCTGCGCAAGGCGGCCAACCCCAGCCACACCGGCAACGAAGAGTACAATTTCTTTCTGACGGTAATCTTCCCGGAAAGCCAGCTCAACATCATGCCCTACAACCGGGTGGTAAAGGATCTGAACGGGCTTGATACCCCCCGGTTTCTTGATACCGTGAGCAAATCCTTTCTGATTACCCCTGCCCCTGCACCACTGGCGCCTGAAGAGCGGCATCACTTCGGCATGTACCTTGGCAGACAGTGGTATCGTCTGCAGGCCAGACCGGAACTGACCAACGAGGCCAACACCGTTGGACGCCTGGATGTCTCGATCCTGCAGAACCACCTGCTGCACCCGGTACTGGGGATTGAAAACCCCCGCACCGACAAGCGGATCAGCTTTGTTGGTGGTATCCGCGGCCTGGATGAGCTGGTACGGCTGGTGGACAGCGGTGAGTATGCCGTGGCCTTTTCCATGCACCCCACCGGCATCCAGGAACTGATGGATCTGGCTGATGACGACCAGATCATGCCGCCTAAGTCCACCTGGTTTGAACCGAAGCTGAGAAGCGGACTGTTTGTGCATCTGCTGTCATAGGAGTGGTCTTTTTCCGCGATATCTGCGTAAGTCTTCTGTCGTGCTTGTGCGGCGTACTCAATGGGTACGCCTCCGCGCACTCCTTCAACAGCCTTGATCTCACGAAAAAATTCTCACTCCTTTCAGTGGAGGATGGCATACATGCGTTACTGGCTCTTTAAATCGGAACCGGGCTGTTTTTCCTTCCAGGACCTGCAAGCCCGTCCCAACGCAACTGAGCAGTGGGACGGGGTACGCAACTTTCAGGCCCGTAACTTCCTGCGGGACGAGATCAAACCCGGCGACCGGGTGCTGTTCTACCACAGCTCCATCCCGGAACCGGCCGTGATCGGTCTCTGCAGCGTGGTACGAGAGGGCTATCCTGACCACACTGCCCTTGACCCGGCGGCCGACCACTTTGATCCCAAGGCCACACCTGACAAACCGATCTGGTACATGGTTGATGTCCGTGCGGATCAGGCGCTGCCTTCAGAAGTCCCTCTGGCCGTAATCCGTGAACACCCGCTCCTGACCGGCATGCCGCTGGTCAACCGCAGCCGTCTTTCGATCCAGCCACTCACCAAAGAGCAGTTTGAGACCATTCTGCAGTTGGGAGGTCTTGCATGACCATGCGTTACCTGTTGCTCTGCCTGGCACTGTTTGCCGTCACCCCGTTGGCTCAGGCCGCCCCGCGGGAATTGACCCTTTTTCCCGATGCCAGCCTGATTGAGGTTGAGGTGGCGGCAAAAAAGGGGAGTGCAGAGTTTTCATTCCCGCTGCCGATCAGAGAGGGCACCCTGCGGGTAAAACCGCTGGACAGCAGCAGCACGATCGGGCGCGTGGAACTGTTTCCCTTCAGGACGCCTGACAGGCTGCAAAAGGAACTGGACAATCTGACTGAACAGAAAAACCGCCTTGAAGACCGGCTGAAGGCCCTTGACACCCGCGAAGACATCTTTGCCGCTGCAGCAAAATCACAAAGTTCCAAGGCCCCCCGCAAGACCAAGAGCAATCCCGACCCGCTGACATCGGTGCGCCAGGGTACCGACTTTGCCATTGCCCAGCTGGAAGCGGTCTTTACGGCCCGCCGCCGTACCGAACAGGAGCTGAAAAAGGTTGTGACGCGACTGGCGGCTCTGCAGAAAACGGCCCTTGGCGGGCCAACATTGCGCGTATCGGTATCACCGGCGACAAGCCGCATCAGAATCGCCGCCATACTGAAAGAGGGCGGCTGGACTCCACACTACGAGATCCGCATCCAGGGGACTGGCAATGCTCAGGTGACACTGGCAGCAGACAACCGCGCGTCGCTCCCTGATGGCTATGCAGTTTCGGCCACCGCAGCAGCACTGAGCGCAGGCCAACCACGACAGACCTATCCATTCTCCGCCAGCGGCGCGCCCCGCCTGTCGACATGGCAGTTGCCGGTGGAACAGGAACAGGTCACAGCCGGACCGCTGCCCGCTTTTTCCCTTACCATAAAAAACACGACCACCCTGCCACTGCCAGCCGGCAAGGCTGCGCTCTACTATGCCGGCGAATACCTTGGCACCACCGACTTTTCCGCTGTGGCAGCCGGAGCCTCCGCCACACTGACAGGCCCCAAATAAGTAAAGGCCGGCACCTTTTGCAAGGAACCGGCCTTTACTGCAGCTGACAGACAACCGCACTGCCAATTCTGGGGCAGGATTGGGACTACTTCAGGAAGACCTCAATCTTGGCCTTCTTTTTGGCATCTTCCAACGTGGCATTAATTGCCTCAGTCACCTTTTTCCGCTTGAGTGAATCGGCGATCTTGGCCTTGACTTCATCAAATGCAATCTTGGCTGCAGCCTTTTTCTCGGTCAGCTTGATGATATGATAGCCGAACTGAGTCTCCACCACACCGCTCACGTCACCCGGCTTCATGGCAAAGGCGGTCTCTTCAAACGGTTTTACCATCTGACCCTTGCCGAAATACCCCAGATCCCCGCCCTGTTTGCTACTGGGGCAACCTGAGTTTTCCTGGGCCAGCTTGGCAAAATCAGCACCTGCCTTGACCTGCTTGAGCAGATCTTCAATCTTCTCTTTGGCCTTCTTTTTGTCCGCGTCAGTTGCCTTGGCATCCAGTGTAATCAGGATATGGCTGGCACGCACCTGCTCCGGCTGGGTAAAGGTCTCGGGGTTTTTGTCATAAAACTCCTTCACCTCTGCATCTGTCACGACCTGTTTAGGCACAATCACCTGCTCAATATGGTTTTCAATAATCACATTGCGGCGAATCAGTTCACGCAGATCCTTTTCACTCAGTCCCTGCTCCTTCAGACCTTGCAGGTACTCATCATTTGTCTTGAAACGGGCCTTTAACTTGGTAACGGCATCATCAATCTTCTTATCCAGATCCTTGACCGGGGTAGCCTTGGCAACCTGATACATCAGTTCTCCGCCCAGCATCTGGTTCAGCAGGAACTGCTGCACTTCCTTCTCCTTACCAGGAGGCACCTGGGCTGCAGAAGGTGACTTGCTGAAGGCATTCAGCGCCTTCTGCAGATCCGCTGCAGGGATGGCAACGCCATTCACCCGTGCCACCGGGTCAGGCAACGAGTTGGTCTTTTCAACAGCAGCAGGAGCCGGCTTCTTCTCAGCAGCTCCTGCATCTGCACTACCCAGCATGGCTACAGCTGCTGCCAGTACCGCAATGGTCAGACAACGGTTGAACATCATAACAGTACAATCTCCTTTAGTGATGGTTTTGATTGAGAATGTATAACACGGCGTCAATCAAGGAAAAAGCGGATTTTTTTTAAGAATCATTTTTGACTTTTCAATTACTTTCGAGTACAGTTCCGGCATACAAAACCTGCCATTCGGCAGGGCCACCAAAGCCACACTGGGAGGGAAGGTGTCTATGAAGAAGGTGCTTGTCGTTGATGACAGCCTCTCCGTAACCCGCCAGCTGGAAAAGATCATAAATGATTCCGGCGATTTTGTCTGTGTCGGCCATGCAAAAAACGGGGCCGAGGCAATCAAGATGAACCATACGGAAGACCCTGACATTATCTGCATGGATATGAACATGCCCGGTATGGATGGTCTGACCGCCCTGCGCAGTCTGGTAATGCTGGACAAGGCAGTGCAGGTGGTAATGGTCACCTCCCTGGGGGGTGTCGGTGATAAGTTTACCGAGGCCATCAAACTTGGGGCAAAAAATGTTATTTCCAAGCCGTTTGAGACGGAAAACGTGCTGCGTATCCTGCGGGCGCTCTAACAGGGCTGGGGGGCTAAGCCAATGGCAGTAAAATTCTTTGGACAATTTCTGGTGGAACAGGATGCGGTGACCGGTGAGTCGCTGCTCCACGCCATAGAACTGCAGGAGCGGACCAATCTCAAACTGGGAGAGATGGCCGTTGCCATGGGGTTCATTACACAGCAGGATATTGAAACAGCCCATTCAGCCCAGCTGTCAAAAGACATGAAACTGGGCGATCTGCTGGTTGAGCTCGGTTTTCTTTCTCCAAGACAGTTGGAAGAGGTCATTGCCCACCAGAAGGCCACCCACCTCTATATCGGTGAGGCACTGGTCAAGGTTGGTGCTCTGACCCCGGAAAAACTTGATCATTATCTTGCTGCATTCAAGGCGGATCAGGCTCCCTATGTCGCTAACCATGTTGAACTGCCTGCCTGGCTCAGCGAGAATGCTACCGCCTGGGAAATGACCGTAGATCTGACCTACAAGATGATCACCAGGGTCATCGGCATTCAATTTCGTCCCGGTAAATTTTTCGAGACCAGCGTGCTTTCCAGTAACCATATGATTGCTGCCATGGATCTCAGCGGCGACCTGACCGCCCGTTACCTGCTCTCGGTCTCGGCCGGCATTCAAAAAACCATCGCCAAGGCAATTCTTAAAGAAGACAATGTTGACCATGAGGACGATGAAATCCTTGAAGACACGGTGATGGAATTTGTGAACATCGTCTGCGGCAACGTTGTGGCAAAGGCATCACAGATGGGGGTTACGCTTGACATCAATCCCCCGATCACGCTGCATCCCTCATCTGACGGTCTGGTCGTACCGGACAATTACCGTTGTGTTGTATTCCCTATCCATGTCGGTGATGATGAAGTCATGGAAATGGCTCTGTTCATCAAATAGCTATGCTCCTGCAGACTGAAACCGCCAAGGGCACCCCAGGGTGCCCTTGTTACGTTCCAAGCAAGATATTTGTCACCTCATCCGTATAATGTTCCGTATCGCTCCTCACCAGCAGTGGTGGCAGAATCTGCAGATTGGCAGACGTTCTCCCCTTTGTCAGCTCCACCAGAAAGACCTTGGCCGGTGCAGCGGGCAAGCCATGCACCATCCTCAGCCGTAGTATTGCAAGCTTCTGAGCAGCAGCCTCAACCATTAATTCGGCCAGACGGTCCGGGTGATGGACCATGCAGATTCTTCCGGAAGGCTTAACCAGATACTTGGCCGCAGCCAGAAAATCAGCCAGCCCTGCCGTGGTTTCATGACGGGCGGCCAGTTTTCCGGGGTGGGGGTTCAACCGGCCCCTGCCCTGCTTGCGATAGGGGGGGTTACTAACCACCAGGTCGCAGCTTGAAACCGGCAGATGGCGCCGGACCTGCAACACATCATCGTGAAGCACGGTTACCCGCTCTGCCAAACCATTCAAACCGACATTTTGTCGAGCCAGCGAAGCGGCAGCGTCATCCTGTTCAAAAGCTGTAATATGGGCAGCAGCTGCCATGCGAGCAAGAACAAGTGCCATGACGCCGCAGCCGGTCCCCAGGTCAACAATGGATGTTTCCTGACTGGCATTGGCAAAGTCACACAGTAGCAAAGGATCAAGGCTGAAGCGATACCCCTGCTTTGGCTGCAGCAAGGTCAGACCAAACCGTTTCAGTTCATCCCGGGTAACGTCAGACTGTTGATCCATGCTCACGTCTCCGCAACCACCACTCCCGAACGGCCACAACGCCAAACAGAGCAAACGAACCCAAGGTTAACCACTTACCAATTTTAAACGGCAGTGGATCAAAACGGAACTCAACCGTATGTTTTCCGGGTGTCAGGTAAACCCCGCGCAGGATGTGGTTGACCGG